>ERZ791895.785-NODE-785-length-17182-cov-14.958370_pt1 | contig 17182 bp, 17 predicted proteins | sample MGYA00510153_ERZ791895 | MGnify/ENA primary metagenome ERZ791895 (study PRJEB30046, sample SAMN00792064) | human gut metagenome | study: EMG produced TPA metagenomics assembly of the A metagenome-wide association study of gut microbiota in type 2... | reverse complement strand
GGATTTGACCGTTTCCCATGACAGCAAGTGGACATCCGAAGCCCTCTTTAACCTGCTGGACAATGCGGTGAAGTACACCCCGGCGGGAGGGAAAATCGCTGTGTCGGTGGTGCTGTGGGAAATGTATGTGGAGATCAAAGTGACCGACACCGGCAAGGGCATTTCCGAAAGCAATCAGGCCGCCATCTTCCGGCGCTTCTATCGTGAGGAAGAAGTACACGAACAGCAGGGCGTGGGCATTGGCCTGTATCTGGCCCGCGAGATCGTAACGCGACAGGGCGGCTATATCAAAGTGGTTTCGGAGCCGGGCAAGGGATCGGAATTTTCCATTATGCTGCCTACAAAATAGAACGCGGCGGACGGCCATTCCCGGCTGCCCGCCGTAAATTTTTTTGAAATGTCCGAGCGTTGTAACATTTCACCCCGATTTTCAATGAAATTTTTTGGCCGCTGTAACATTTCGCGGACATTTGGGTTTTATAATACCTTTATCAACAGGCAAGAAGCCTTGAAAGGAGTTTTGAATATGAGCGTTTTACAGACTATTGACCTGAAAAAGTATTATGGCACAAAGCCGAACATTACCCGCGCCCTTGACGGTGTGAACTTCTCCGTGGAGGACGGCGAGTTTGTGGCTATTGTGGGAACATCTGGCAGCGGCAAATCCACCTTACTTCACATGATGGGAGGGCTGGACACACCCACTTCCGGCAATGTGATTGTCCGGGACAAAGAACTGTCAAAAATGAACGATGAACAGCTTACCATCTTCCGCCGCCGTAACATCGGCTTTATCTTCCAGAACTATAACCTTGTTCCGATCCTGAATGTGTATGAGAACATCGTCCTGCCGGTGGAGCTGGACGGGGACACGGTGGATCAGAAGTTTTTGGACGAGATCGTTCACCTGCTGGGGCTGGAAGATAAACTGAAAAATATGCCAAATAATCTATCCGGCGGTCAGCAACAGCGAGTAGCGATTGCTCGTGCCTTGATTACCAAACCGGCTATCGTGTTGGCCGACGTAAACTGAACCCCATGTGCTTACTGTACATAGCGTATATACAGTAGGATTGCATGACAATATAGGTACATGGTACACAAGTAATGAGAAAAAATGTGTATGCAGTAGGAAGAAAGTATTGATATCTGGTATGAGGAAAGAGAGCCTTGTAGCAGTTTTTTTATTGTTAGTGATTAAAGACACAAGTAATATTTTATTAACAGATCAGGTCAATTTTTTATTTTGGTTTCTAAGAATTGCTTTAGATATAAGGATTTAATTGATGAATATTTTTATAATTCAAAAAAGACTGAAAAATAATGAAGAGAAAATAAAGAGTGTCTGAAATGTGATATAATGAAAAGTAATTAATGGGTGGTATATATGTGAATTAGTACATTATTACATTTAAATACTAAAATGATACTAGAAAAATACATTTATTATTAGAAAAGAGATTTAAGATAGAAAAGCTAAATGTAAAAATTGTAAGGACATTATCTTACATAGAATATGTCGAGGAAAGCAAAACTCATAGCAAATTTTGCAGAAAGAGTTATTTTATCGCAGTGATTAGTTGGCTGTTATACTGAAAGGAGAAAATTTAAATATGTACAGTAATGAAATTGAAAGTGTTATAGAAGAGTATCTTAAAAATCCGAGAGCAGAATATGCTGTTATGATAGATGGAAATTGGGGTTCAGGGAAAACATATTTTCTTACGCATTCGTTATTACAGATTGTGGAAAATATAGATATGGGTAAAAATAGGAGACGGAAATATGCTTATGTAACGTTATATGGAGTGAAATCTATAGATGAAGTTTCTAGAGAAATAGTGTTTCAATATTTTGGAAAGAAACATAGGAAAAAAACTGAAACAGTAGATACTATTGTGGAAACAACAAGTAATCTTATTACTGCTTCGTTGGGGGCAGTTAATATCGACTTATCAAAAATTAAGGACACATTGACAAAAATCAACATAAATGATTGGATAATTTGTTTTGATGATTTGGAAAGATGCTGTATTCCTATTAATGAGATATTGGGGTATATGAATGGTCTGGTTGAACACAATAAATGTAAAGTGATTGTATTGGCGAATGAAAAGGAGATAGGAAAGACAACTTTAGCCCAAAACTTGGAGAACAAGTATCAGGTAATATTGTCTGGAAGAAAACTGCTGTTGAATCAAGAAGAGAAGTCGAATAAAGACAATGAAAGTATTGATAGTGAAAAGCTGAGGGAGGAAGTAAAACAACTTTTCAACGAAGATATAATATATAAATCAATAAGGGAAAAAGTCATTGGGTTGACAATCAAATATGAACCCGAAATGGATGTTGTATACGATACTATCATATCAAGTTATAACAATGGCAGAGGATTTAGAAATTATCTAAACCAGAAAAAAACAAAAATATTGGAATTTTTTAAAGAGGAAGAGTGTTCTAATATACGAACACTTATCGCTGTGTTAAGTAGTATACAGAAGGTTTATAATGAAATGTTTGATAATGAATATAATAATACAGAATATTTCAATAAGATTATGGATGAATTTTTGAAATATGTTGTTTTGATTACTATTTTTTATAAAAATGGAGGGAAAGTGAGTGATTTAAAACTCACAACGGAAATAGGATATGTTCCTTTGGATAAAAATAGTATTTACAATAAAAATATAAGAGGGTTTAAGTTTTTAGAAAAGTATTGTACAACGCTAAGTTTTTCAAAACAAGAATTCATAAATGTTGTATCGCAGTTAAAGCGAGAGTATGAAGCAGAAAAAAAACAAAAAGAGAAATTGAAGATAGGATGGGGAAAAGCATATGAAAATTTAATCTGCTGGTGGGAACTGGAGGATAATAAAGTTCAAGAATTGATAGAGCTACTTTGGAAAGAAATTGCTCAGAATAAATATCCATTTAATAATTATCAAAGCATTATTGGACAATTGATGGTTTTAGAACATTACGGACATGATATAGGGAATATGGATGAATTGATAGAGACAATGAATCAGAATATAGAAGGGTCTGAAGAGATGGTTGATGTGGAAAGACATAGTTTCACGTTTGCAGAGGATCCGTCCTTGCGTAGAAAATATGAGGAATATGTTGATAAACTCAAATTAAATGCTAATAAGAAGAATCTTATTATTAAGACAAGTGAGTTATCACAATATATTGTTTCTGATAATTGGACAGAAGAATTATTTCAGTATTGCGATATTCATTATAGTGAATTTATTTGTAGATATGGATTTATTGATTTATTGGATATAGAAAGCTTATTAAAAAAAATGAAAGATGCTTCGCCCAAAGAGCTTTGTCAACTTAAAGATATTTTTAAATTAGTATATCAAGCATCTAATATAAAAGAATTCTTTATAAACGACTATAAGAAAATAAAATTGTTTAAAAATGAAGTAGAACAATTGAATTTTACAGGAATAAACAAAAATTTAGCGAAAAAGAACTTAGTAAAGTATTTAGATGATATAATACAACGTTTAGAATAAGAAAGAGAAGAAGTGTCAGTAAGAATTGTCACATATAATACTAATATGGAAATTTAAACAAAAGCATAATTTGTTTGATAAATTTTGGAATTGGAGAAGAGTTACGATGGAAGAAAAGAACTTTATTGGGGAGTTCCCATATGGATGTAGTTGCTTTACCCTTGTGCAAATAGAAAAAGAATTGTGTCTTAAAAAAATTTGCAGTATTGCGACAATAGAAATTGCAAGGGAAAATAAAGAGTTTGAAAATTTGATAAAAGTTGTAAATGAAAAATGTTTAGATAAGCATGTCTGGGGACTTTTTGGAAACAATGGAGAGGATCAGTGGATTCCGCTACAAGTAGCAAGTATATCACAAAAAGGTAAAGATATAAGAAGAGAAATAAGAATTGATTTTAATAGAATGTTACCGTTTTCTCTAGAAGATGATAAAAGAGAGTGGAAAAGCTATTTTCATGGAACTGTTATGGAAGTAAGAGAGGGACAAGATTCTGTCTGTCAAAAATATCAAAAAATAAAAAAATTATGTGATACATTGATGATTGCGATTGTTGATGAAGAGAACAAGTTGCAGGAGTTCACAGATGGAGATATTAGTAAATATCAGAAATTTGAAATTGAGCTTGCAAAAAAAATAAAACCACTTTTTTGGAATCCATCTCCAAGAGAACGGAAATATTTGTAAAATAGAAAAGTCATAATCGTCGTTGAAGATTATGGCTTTTCTGTTCTTCCTTCAATGAGATATTCATAAGAAACATTAAAAATTTCAGTAAGCGCTTTTAATTCTACATCTGTGACATAACGCTTATTGGTCTCAATTCTGGTAATCACATTTTTATCCATATCATACCCATTCAGCTGAAGTTGGTAGGCTAAGAGCCGCTGTGACATATTATGCTGGCGGCGGAGTTCAATGAGCCTTTGGCTGATCAGATTTTTCTCCCCGGTGGATGTTTTCGGTTTTGGCATATCTCTAATCCCTCCTGCAAATAATGTTGACAGGTTTGTCTCACTTTTTGCACTTTTTCTATTGATTTTACACGGGATTAGGAATACAATCGGTTGTAAAAGTGAGACAAAAAATATACCAAAATAGAACGATTGGATTGGTTGGAGAAAAACGGAGAGAATAAGAAAGAGCGATATAACAAGGGAAATTTAAGAAGTGGCTGCTTTTCCGGTTTAGAGAAGCCCGGAAAAGAATGCGTTGATATCGGTGTGGAAGATTTTAGCAAGGGCAACAAGTTCCGATACCTTGATGTTCATACGGTTGGTTTCCAGCTTGGCATAAGTGCTTTTGGACATAGAAATCCCCATCAGGTTTAATTTTGCAATGACCTGATCCTGGGTAAGTTTATTCGCATAACGAATTGTCTGGATATTTTTACCGATATCCATATCTGGTCTGATTTTCTGCATGATAAGGTCCTTTCATTTCTTGAATGTTTCGCAATAAAGAAACTTTATATTGATTTTACTGGTTTCACTTTTTATAATGTTTCGTAATAAGGAATTATTTGCAAGAAGGGTGATGGGTATGCACCAAAGAGATATGGAACGGTTTGCTTTCTTATTTTTATGCGGAAAGCGTGACAGGGCAATCTTGCTGGGAAAGGAAAAAATGACGTTTTCAGATTTGGACAGGCTGACGTATGTTTCTGATTTTCTAGGATTCAAGCTGTATAACTTAGAAATCTGGAATGAATATGCAGGACAGTTCAGTGAACAGTTTCGGCAGTTGGAATTGCTGTATGATGAAACCTGCAGCATTGTGTCCTGGGATCCGACAGAAGCGGATGAGCATTTACATGATAAATGGCTTCAGGAGTTTTGTACTCAGGTAGCGGATCAGGAAATGCGGAAACAGCTGGAACAGATCATCAAACAACAGTATCAGGAAAAAGGGATGGTAGATCCCACGGAGACAGACATCGTGTAGGTGCCTGTCTTTTTTTCGCAGAAAATCAGGAAAGGCTTCGAAGGGAGGTGATAGGAAACGTGAGCATCAGTATTCATGAATTACTGGCAGTAGCCAGGGAATCGGAGGGTGTGAAGGCAGTTCAGGGTGATGACATGCTGTGTGAGAAACGGTTCGCACCAGACACCCGATATATGGTGGAGTTTTTGTTGCTGGAACAGAGTGAGCAGTTCGGAAACAAAGGAGAGTATCATCGTTATTTTTTGACCGAGGAAGCATACCAAGAACTGCTTAACCTGCAGAACCAGGGAGTCCTGCGCTTTCAAAGACAGGCGCTTGTTTTAGGGGGAACACTGCATTATCTTCCAGCCCAGGCATTTTTCCGGGACTGGGAGTAGGAAGTTTAACAGGCTGGAAAAGAAAAAGTCTTTGCCAGAGCGCTTCGCCGGGCGCAAGGACTCTTTTTCCAGAGATTTTTATAGAATGACAAAGAAGGGAGTGGTGAGCAATGATTATTGGAATCGACCACGGATATTATGCTATTAAAACAAAGCAGGTGTGTTTCCCGACAGGACTGATGCGGTACACCTATGAACCTTATACCATGCAGAATGTTCTTCAATACGGAGGCGCTTATTATGTGTGTGGGACGGGGCGGCAGACTTTAGTAAAGGATAAGACTGCCAATGACAATTATTATCTTTTGACGCTGGCTGCACTGGCACAGGAGATCCGAAAACGAAAAGGAGAGAGAACAGCCAAGGTTGTTCTTGCAGCCGGACTTCCCCTTACCGGATTTGGAAGGGAAAAACAGAAATTTAAGGAATATCTGTTTCGGAAGGAACAGCCTGTCCGCTTTTTCTACGAAGGAGAACGCTATGAAATCCAGATTGAGGATGTGAAACTATTTCCCCAGGGATATTCAGCTCTAGCACTGTATCCAGAATACTTAAAAGACGAGCCTTCTGTGCTTCTTGTGGACATCGGAGGATGGACAGTGGACTTGATGCGTCTTGATAACGCTGTTCCCAATGCATCTACCTGCAGAAGTCTGGAACTGGGTGTCATTCGCTGCATGGATGAGATTCTGGAACAGGTGCGCAGAAACACCGGGTTGTCTGTAACAGAGACACAGGTTGAGCGCATCTTACAGGGAAAGCCCGGCAGCATGCCTGCGGAAGTGGTGTCTTTGATTGAAAAACAGGGCAGGATTTATGTTGAAAAAATACTGTCTGCAATCACTGAGGCAGGATTTGATCTGCGGGCAGTTCCTTCCGTTTTCATGGGAGGCGGAGCGGCTATTTTTCAGCACCGTGTAAGTACCCAGGACCGCCTGTGCCGCCCGATTTACCTCACAGACATCCATGCAAACGCAGCCGGATATGAACGGATTGTGGGGCAGATGAGGGCGCTGTGAGCCGCCCGGTCTTTTCCTTTCGCCCAAACATTAAGAACCCGGAGCATGAAAAAGCGTGGCGGCTTTTGATGGAAGTTCCGGCAGGACAGAGGAATCAGTATCTGGTGGATGTGATCTTAGAAAAAGAAGAGCGGGAAACCTTACGGAAATTGATTCAGGAGACTGTTCGGGAAGAACTGAAAAGTGGCGGTATGGAACGAATGCCAGCATGTGAAAAGGAAGAAATTCCCAATCAGATGCTGGATTTTTTATTTCAGATGGAGCAGGAGTAAAGGGGGTGAGGCCTATGGACAAAGAAAATATGGCATTGTTGGATCTGCTTGGGTTTTGCATACATTTGACATGGATTCTTTAGTGGGTATTGTGAATAGCTTTCTTTCAAACTTTGGAGTATGTTGTGTATAACAAAACGAAAGGAGAAACGCAGATGGCAGAGATGAAGAACATATGCGGAAAGATTCCGGTGGAATTACATGAGAAGGTAAGAGCCGAGATCGAAGAGAAAGAAACGAGTACACAGATATTCATCCGGCAGGTGATTGAAGAACACTTTAACAGACTGGAAGGCAAAGGAGAAGAGAGCATGGAAAAAAGAACATTAGCAGTACAGGTTACAGAGGAATTATTCCAGAGAGTCAAATGGGTAGTCGCGAAGGAAGGCATCAAACAGAAAGATTTTATCATCCGCATCATCGAGAAAGCGGTGGAAGAGGTAGAAGCCAAATGGCAGGAGTTAGAGCAGCCAGAAGAAACCGTAGAAACAGACAGACTGGAAGAAGCAGAAGAGATCAGTGAAGAAGAGATTGCCGAAGAGGGAATCGAAGGGACGGAAGCTGCGGAGGAAGAACCAGATTCTGAACTTCCCGAAGATGCAGAGGAGGAAGAAGAACTGCCAGAATCCGAGGAAGAAACCGGAGAGATCGCATAATGCCAAACAAATAGAACCATAAAACTTGCAGGCGGTATGGAAAAGAAACCATGCCGCCTGCTTTTTCTCAGCAAAGGAGGTTGATAGCCGCAACCATTCGATTTTTTGATTTATTCAGCGGGATCGGGGGATTCCGGGAAGGGTTAAGACGTGCAGGCGGTTTTACCTGTGTGGGGCACTGCGAGGTGGATGCTTATGCGGATAAGAACTACCGATTGCTGTTCGACACAGAAGGGGAGTGGTTTTGTAATGACGCAAGAACAATCGAAACAGACCGAATGCCAGACTTTGATCTTTTGTGTGCAGGATTTCCTTGCCAGGCATTCTCTATCGCCGGAAAGCGGGGAGGATTTGCAGATGCCAGAGGAACTTTGTTCTTCGAGATTGCCAGACTGGTTGCAGACAAGCGACCTGCGTATTTCATCCTTGAAAATGTTCCCGGACTGCTTTCGCATGACAAAGGCAGGACGTTTCACACCATCCTCAGTACGTTATCTGAGCTGGGGTACGGTGTGGAATGGAAAGTGCTTAACAGCAAGGATTTTGGAGTCCCCCAATCCAGAAAGCGGGTGTATCTTGTCGGATATCTTGATCGAAGATGTGCCGGAAAAATATTACCTTTCCCAACAGCAAATGGAACGCCTCTTGTTCAAGTCCAGACGGGCAGACAGGGGGAACGGATTTACAAAGCCGAAGGATTAAGTTGTACCCTGACTTCCGGAGCGGGAGGCGTTGGTGGAAAAACCGGATTATATGAGGTTGGTGTGCCTATCAAAGAGAATACCAAGCAGGGTTATAAGATGGCATATACGGGAGACAGCATTGACCTGGGATATGCAGGCATGAATACCAGAAGAGGGCGTGTGGGGCATCAGATTGCCCATACCCTGACCACCGGAATCCAGCAGGGGACACTGCATTTTGTGGATCTGTCTCCTCCGCCTCTTGTCACAGAGCATTGCAGATGTCTGAATACCAGACAGTCCGGCATCCATAATCACAAAGGGGAATGTTCCGGTGTCTTAAAAGAGGAAGGCGCCAGGGCAGTGCTGACTCCGGGAAGGGAAGAAATCCGGCAGAATGGCCGGAGGATGAAGGAGCCGGAAGAGCCGATGTTCACCATTACTGCCACAGACCGCCATGGAGTTGCCTATCGGGGCAGAATCCGAAAACTGGTGCCAAGGGAATGTCTGAGACTGCAAGGCTTTTATGACTGGCAGATTGACCGTATCGAACAGGATACTTCCGACAGTCAGTTGTATAAGCAGGCTGGAAACGGAGTGACCGTCAACGTGATCGAAGCCATCGGAACACTTCTTCGGCAGGCAGATGCACAAATCCGGGCAGAGGATGAAAAGACAAAGAGGTAAGGCAGTATGGCAATTGGAATTCAGGATCAGTACTTCGGTACAGAGATTGAGATGACAGGCATTACCAGGCAGAGGGCTGCGGAGGTAGTCGCGGAGATGTTTGGAACACGGGCAGTTTGTGATGGTGGATATTATGGAGTCTGGTCTGTGACAGATCAGGAAGGGAAGAAGTGGAAGTTTATGTATGATGGCAGTATCTATACGGAACGCAGGGAGCGTGGACGCATGGTCCGTGCCGGAAGTGAATACAGCACTGAAATGGTCAGTCCCAAACTTTCCTATGGAGAGATGGGGAAGCTGCAGGAAGTAGTGCGGTGTTTGAGGCACCATGGGGCAAAGGTAAATGAGTCCTGCGGGCAGCATGTTCATGTGGACGCTTCCAATCACACCCCAAGAAGCCTCAAAAATGCTATGACTATCATGTATTCCAAAGAGGATATTCTGTTCAAGGCATTGAAAGTGCAGACTTCCAGAGAAAGCAACTATTGTCAGAAAGTACGCCCCATTGTGCTGGAAAAAATCCGCAGGATGCCAAACAGCACCATTTCCATGGAAAAGCTGAAACAGATATGGTACGGAGGCAGGGATGGAAGTCATGATCATTATGACAGTACCCGGTATTATGCCTTAAACCTGCATGCAGTGTTTTTGAAGGGAACGCTGGAATGGCGGTGTTTTGAAAGCACTCTCCATGCAGGAAAAGTACGGGCAAATATCACGCTGGCTCTTGCCATTTCCGCTCAGGCCATCAATCAGAAATGTACCCAGATGCGGAAAACAGAGATTACCGAGAATCCTGCATTTACATTCCGTACCTTTTTACTGCGGTTAGGGCTGATTGGACCAGAATATAAAAATGTCCGGGAACATCTGCTTGCCAATCTGGAGGGTGACAGGGCATGGAGGTATGACCGCAGTACCTATGAATGTTTGAATCGAAATCATCGGGCGGAGGATGCCCGTTAGGAGGTAAGAGATGAAAGAAACCTATTATTTTGCCTATGGCAGCAATATGAACTTAGACCAGATGGCGTACCGCTGTCCGGCAGCTTCCGTAGTGGAGAATGTCCGGCTGGAGGGATACCGCCTGACCTTTTGTGGCAGAGGGAAAGGAAGCGGTGTTGCCACCATTTTGCCGGAAGAGGGCAGCCAGGTGGAAGGGGTGCTTTGGAAGATCACACCGGAGTGTGAAAAAAGCCTGGACTTTTATGAAGGGTATCCCCATTTGTATGGGAAGGAGGCTGTTCTTGTTCAGGGAATGGATGGTGTGAAGCGGGAAGTCATGGCATATATCATGAATGCACCCTATAAGGATCAGCTGGCCATCCCCTCGGATCTTTATTTTATGGGGATCGTGGAAGGCTGCCATCAGAATGGGATTTCCAGCCGATCTATAACCGATGCGCTAAAGCGTACAAGACAGGAAGTAGGCAGAGAGAAACCCAGTCACAAGAAAACAAAAGTCAGCAGATAACAACGCCGCAGGGGAAAGCCTCTGCGGTATTTTTAACGAAAAAAGGAGAATGCAATGAAGAGCAGGAATATCAAAACAAGACTTGCAGCCTTTGGGCTCGCACTGCTTATGGGGCTTAGTCCGCTTGGGAACTTAGCGGATGTCCATGCGGCAGAACGTGAAATTTCACAGAAGGCTGTGACAGAAAAAGAAAGTAAGACAGAATCGGAGCATCCGGTGTCGGAAATTTCTGAGCAGACAGTAACTGCAGAGGATATCACCAAAGATGTTTCCGACAAGGAATTTATGGCAGAGACCTGCATGGAAGGGATTCAGTATGATCCAGAAAAAGAGGATGTGACTTTGGACCATATTGAAGCAGAGGATGGAAGCGCCTACCATCCAGACCAGGCAGGGACTTATATTGCAACCTACTGGGTTGTGCCAAAAGATGCGCGTGACAGTTATTCCGTTACTCGTAAGATTATCCTGACGGATTCGGAAGGACAGGCCCATGCAGAAGAAAACGGTGGGCAGAAACAGAAAGAGGATACGAAATCCGAAGAAGATTCGGAGACGCCTGTGCAGGAGATCCCGGAGGTGGAAGTAACGGTATCCGGGGAAGATGCAGATGCACAGGCAGCAAGGGAACTGGAAGAAAAGATTGAGGATGGGGAAGTGATGATGTTTTCCGGTGCAGAGAATACCTTTACTGCAAGAGAAACGGTACATCTGGAAAAAGGAGAAACCATCTACTATCCAAGTTATATTGGAAATTATCTGACCTGTTGGTTTACCGTAAATGGAAAGATTGCCTATTGTCTGGAATCCCATCGTTCTTCACCGCCAAGTGGAGACTATGTAGCACAGGTGCTGGACAGCAATAAGAACCTGCAGAAAGTGCTGTATTATGGCTATGGCGGTGCGGGGGATATTACAGGCAGCTATCTTTCAGGGAAAAGCGCAGAAGAGAAATATGTGTATACCCATATCGCAGCCAGCTATGCTTACGCAGGTGAGGCAGGATTTACGGGATGCAAGTATGAGGATCTGGTAAAAGCAGGGGTGATTGCCTATATTGATCATCTGTTTGCTATGGAAGAACCGCCGAAAGGGGAGATTTCTCTTTCTAAAACATCCGTAAAAGCAGTCCGTGACGGAAATGTGCAGAAAACACCGGATATCACATTGTCCGGGGATCATCGAAATTATATTTCTGTCAATGTGCCAAAAGACATCACCATTTATAACAAGACAAAGGGAACTTCCGCAGAGAATGGTGCGTTAAAAATCTATGGCGGGAATACCTTTTATCTGACTGCACCGATGCTTCATACCGGAACCTATTCCTCTGGGGAGCTGCATGGCTCTGTGGGAGAGACTTGGAGAACGCTGGTGTTATCCACAGGAAACAGCAATCAGGATATTGGAGTCTTTGAATCGGAGAAAGCCAATCCGGTAAGTTTTACCGTAGACTGGCTGGAAATGACAAGGATTGAACTTCTCAAAAAAGATGCAGACACGAAGAACCCATTGGATGGTGCAGTCTATGGCATTTATACAGACAGCAAATGTGAGCATCTGTTAATGGAAATGCCAGCCACCGGGGAAGAGGGAAAGGCAGTAAGTGATTACTTTGAGGCAGCCATTAAAACCGTATATGTGAAGGAAATCAAGGCTCCGGACAAGTATGCGCAGAGTGATGTGATCCATAAGGTGGATGTGGAAGCCGGAAAGACAGTTAACATCTCAGCAACTGATGAGAGGGTAAAAGGCGCTGTCCATATCAAAAAGATTGATAAGGAGACACAGGACTTTCTCCCACAAGGAGACAGCTCCCTTGCAGGAGCCGTGTATGGTCTGTATGCCAGAGAGGATATTGTCCACCCGGATGGAAAGACGGGTGTGTTGTTCAAAAAAGACAGCCTCATCGCGCAGGGGGTAATCAAGGAAGATGGCACCTTAGATTTTTCTGAACTGTATCTGGGAAAAATGTATGTGAAAGAGCTCACTCCGCCAGAAGGCTATACGGTGGATACGACAGAATATGACGTGAACCTTACCTACGAAGGTCAGGAAGTGGCAGAGGTAACCAGAGATCTGACTGTACAAGAGCAGGTGAAAAAGCAGGCGTTCCAGCTCATCAAGATCAGTGAAGATGGAGACCAGACAGAGACAGACCTTGTGGAAGGGGCAGGATTTAAAGTGTATTTAGTCAGCAACCTGTCGAAAGTAAAGAGCGGGGAATTACAGCCATCCAATGGGGAGCAGTTTACTGCGGAAGATTTCCGTGGCTATGATTTCAGTAAAGAAGAGGTGGCAGTGACCTACGTGGATGGCAAGGCAGTTCCGGTACCGGAACTGATTACCGATAAAAAGGGATATGCCCTCAGCCCGGAACTTCCGTATGGTCTTTATGTGGTAGAAGAAAGTACGGTGCCGGAGAATTTGAAAGCCATCGATCCGTTTTTAGTAAAGGTAGATGAGGACAGCAGAGAGCCGATGGTGTGGCGTGTGTTCGATGACCGTCCATTTGAATTTTTATTAAAGATTGTAAAAAAAGATGCACAGACAGGCAATCCGGTTTTGAAGGCAGGCGCTTCCTATAAAATCTTTGATATGGAAAAAGAGGAATATGTAGAGCAGACCGTATTCTATCCGAAGAAAGAGACCATCAGTGTTTTCAAGACTAATGAGGAAGGCTATCTGGTAACACCGGAAGAACTGAAATGTTCTACCTATCGGATTGAAGAAGTGAAAGCACCAGAAGGATTTGTAAGACAGGGGTATGAAATGTCCTTATATGAAGGGGAAACTGTGATTTCTCCATTGGAAGTGACTGGAAAAGGAACTTACAAAGAGAATTCCAAAGAAGGAATTGTGATCACCGTTTCCTCGGATACTGCTCATCAAATCGATCCGGATACCGGAGCAGTCATCGTGGAAGTCGAGCAGCCAAATGATGAACAGGTGGGAAGCCTGACATTAACGAAAACTGGAGAACAGCCAGTAGAAGTGAAGGGAGATTCCCTGCTTGCAAAGGCAAAGAGACTGGCAGGAAAGATCAAAGATGCAGTGACCGGAGAGGATACCGATACCGGTGTGTTCCATGACTTTGTATATGAAGAATCCGGCGTGGAAGGGGCAACCTTTGAGCTGTATGCTAAGGACACCATTTATTCTCCAGATGGAGCAAAAGATGAACAGGGCAATCCGGTCATCCGCTATGAAAAAGATGATCTGGTAGCAACCTTGGTGACAGATAAAGAAGGAAAAGCAGTGGTGAACAACCTTCCATTAGGTTCTTATTATCTGAAAGAAACCGTGGCAGGGGATCACTTTGTATTAAACCCGGAACAGAAAGAATTTACCCTGACCGCAAAGGATGATACTCAGGCAGTGGTTTATGAAGGCGTTGCCTATAAAAATGAAAGACAGAAGATTTCCATTTCTGTAGAGAAAAAAGATGCAGTCACAGAAGAGAAGCTGGAAGGCGTTATCTTTGGATTGTACGCAAAAGAAGATATCCTGTCCCAGCAGGGTGAAGTTCTTGTAGAAAAGGATACGCTGCTGGAGAAAAAAGCAACCGATGAGAACGGACAGCTTACTTTTGACAGCGACCTCTACCATGGGAAATATTATGTGAAAGAGGAAGTGAGAAAACCGGGATATCTTCCAAATGAGGAAATCTGGGAGATCGATGCCTCCTACACAGAGCAGAACCTTGCAGAAATCAAGTTGACCAAAGAGGTGGAAAACCAGCCGACTGAGAGCCAGTTTACGAAAACCGATGCTACAACTGGGGAAGAACTGGAAGGTGCCAAGCTGCAGATCATCGACAAAGAGGGCAACATAGTGGAAGAGTGGATCAGCACAAAAGAACCGCACGTGGTATATGGACTGCCAGAGGGAACTTATACCCTTCATGAAGAACTGGCTCCGTATACAGAGGGCTATGTATCTGCAGAAGATATCGAGTTTGAAGTAAGGGAAGATGGCAGTGTGACCAAGGTGGAGATGAAGGATGATTATTCCAAAGTGGAAATCTCCAAAACGGATATTACCACAGGCGAGGAACTGGAAGGAGCCAAGCTGCAGATCTTAAATAAAGAGGGTGAGATTCTGGAAGAGTGGGTAACGGACGGGAAACCTCATCTGGTAGAGAAACTTCCAGTAGGGGAAGAGCTGACGCTGCGTGAGATCACCGCACCGGAAGGTTATGAGATCGCAGAGGATGTGAAATTTACACTGGAAGATACCATGGAGATTCAGAAAGTGGAGATGAAGGATGCAAGAACACCGGAAACACCGGGTGTACCGCAGACAGGCGATGACCAATGGAAACCAATCCTGCTGTTTGTACTTTTAGGAGTATCAGCGGCCGGACTCATGGCAACCATGATTTATAAGAAGAAACATGGAAAAGCAGAAAAAGCAGATGAAACGAAAAAAGAAGAATAAGCTGTGGATGCTGCAGGCAGTATTGTGTGCTGTCTGTATGCTCAGTGCGGTGCTGCTTTATTATGATTATGTGGCCGTTCCCCGGCAGAATCGGGAACTGGTGGAGGAGTTAAAAACCTGCTTCCCGGAGGATATTCCTCCGAGCGGGGGCTCTCCGGGACAAAAACCAGAACAGGCTGGAAGAGAACCGGAAGTGTCTGCCATTGACCTTCGATCCCTCCAGAGTAAGTATCCGAATGTTCGGGGCTGGCTTACGATCCCGGAGAGTGGCATCGATTATCCGGTACTGCAGAGCAATGTGGAAGATCCAGAGTATTATCTGCGGAGAGATTACCGGGGAAACTACGACATCAATGGAAGTTTGTTCCTCCAGGCAGACTGTATTCTGGGAGAATCCGGGAATCTGACCATCTACGGTCACAACATGAACAGCGGTGCAATGTTTGGGAATCTGGATCAGTACGTTTCCTATGATTACTGGAAAGCACATCCCAAGGTGTTTTTTCAGACACAGGAAGGCATGGAAGAATACCAGATAGCGGCAGTCTTGAAAGCCGATGTGTCCATGTTTGACTTTCAGCAGGCATCTTTTCACAGTCCACAGGGTGCGGAGGCTTATGTACAGCAGGCAAAAGCGCTGTCGCTGTTTGAAACAGGGGTAGATGGCATAGGTTGTGAGAAAACTCTGACACTGGTGACTTGTTCTTATGAGTGGAAGGAAGCCCGGAACATCCTTCTAGCAGTAAAAGTAGGGACTTAAAACGGGGAAAGTGTTCAAAGATAGGTACTTTCTTCTGCTCTCTGGATATATCCTGCGGTGATCTGGGGCAATTTCCTGCGGGAAGTGTTCAAAACCACTCCAAAAGTGCAGAATGTGAGACGGGATGGAAGTCGGAAAGTGATGCTACGGAACAAAAAGTGTTCGAAGTTAAGGAACGTGCAACAAGTTGTGGCGGCTTGTGTAGTCTTGTAGTGTTGGAAGGGTGTTCAAAAGTGGGTGCTTTTCCAGCCCTTTGGTGGCTTTCTGGAACTGAAGCTGCCGGGAAGTGTTTGAAAGCACACGAAAAGTGCAGAATGTGAGACGAGGCTGCATGAAAAAGACAGTACCATCATACACAAAAGTGTTCGAGGATGTAGGATGTGCAACGAAATGTGGCGTGATGTAGTGTCAGAAAGTGTTCAAAGACTGGGACTTTTGCAGCTATCTGGATGTATCTGCCATCTATCTAGAATGTGTTTTTTAAGCGAAAATCTGAGAGTATAATGAAAATGTAAAATCGGATATAAAACTTAGAAAATGTGAGAAATAGTGCTTGAATTGTAACGACAAAAGCGTTACAATATAAGAAACAAGGAGGTGTGATCATGGAAAAAACAGCAACATTGAACTTAAGAGTAAACCCAACTGTCAAAGAGCGGGCAGAAAAAGTATTGTCTCAGTTAGGTGTTCCTATGTCAACAGCGATTGATATGTATTTGAATCAAATTTCTCTTACAGGTGGAATTCCATTTTCTGTTTCTTTACCAAAAGCACCAGTATCGATTCATGCAGATGCCATGACAACAGAAGAAATCCATCAGAAATTGGAAAAAGGTTACAATGATATAGCTGCAGGAAGAGTGCAAAATGCAGCAGAAGCGTTCGCAAAATTCAGGGAGAATCATTGATATGAAACACTATACGGTTGAGATTACAAATGAAGCATTGGCTGATATGGAGCAGTTATATAATCACATCGCTTATGTTCTTCAGGCGCCGGAAAATGCGATGGATCAATACAACCGGATTGCAGACGCTATTTTGACATTGGATACTATGGCTGAGAGAATCCGTATTATGGAATCAGAGCCGGAACGAAGCAAAGAGATGAGAAGATTGTTGGTAGACAATTACTCTGTCTTTTTTGTAATCCAGGGAGATAAAGTGATTGTAACAGATGTATTATATAGTGCATCAGATATTGAAAGCCGATTAAAAGGTTAGATGATAAAATCAAAAGAAAATATGAAACATCAGGCAGGATATATTCCCGTAAAAAGGAAGGTGTCCTGCCTTTTTTGCATGAAAGAGAGGAAATTCATATGAGAAAATTTTATACAGC
>ERZ791895.756-NODE-756-length-17991-cov-3.549286_pt1 | contig 17991 bp, 17 predicted proteins | sample MGYA00510153_ERZ791895 | MGnify/ENA primary metagenome ERZ791895 (study PRJEB30046, sample SAMN00792064) | human gut metagenome | study: EMG produced TPA metagenomics assembly of the A metagenome-wide association study of gut microbiota in type 2... | reverse complement strand
ACCCTGCTCTACTGCCGCAGCAGCAGCATCGGCGCCCACCGTTGGGGCGGGATCTGGCTGGGCGACAACCACTCCTCGTGGAGCCAGCTGTTGGCCAACATCCAGATGATGCCTGCCGTCCAGATGTGCGGCTTCCTCTACAGCGGTGCCGACCTCTGCGGTTTCAGTGAGGACACCACCCCCGATCTGGCGCTCCGCTGGCTCGAGTTCGGATTGTTCACACCTCTCATGCGCAACCACGCCGGCGCTGAGAGCCGGGAGCAGGAATTTTACCGCTTTACCGATGTTCTGCCCGCCATCCGCAATATGCTGGATCTGCGGTACGCCCTCCTGCCCTACCTCTACAGTGAGTTCATGAAGGCCGCGCTTGAGGATGCACCTTACTTCCGGCCTTTGGCTTTTGACTACCCTGCCGACCCCGACGCCCGGGAGGTGGACGACCAGCTGCTTCTTGGCGAGGGCCTGATGGTCGCACCCGTCCACACCCAGAACGCCCATGGCCGGACGTTCTATCTGCCTGAGGCGATGAAGATGCTGCGTCTGCGCAGCGTCTCCGACTACGATGAGGAAGTTCTGCCCGCCGGGCGGCACTATCTGCCCTGCGAACTTGACGAGGTGCTGCTCTTCATCCGTCCGGGCCACACCGTACCGGTGGCACAGCCCGCCGCCAACACCGCCCAGCTGGACGATACGGCTCTCACCTTCTGGCGCTTCGCGCCCGACGGCCAGCCTGCGCCCTACCGGATATACCGACGACGGCGTGACCACCGATTACAACAGGCCCGAACACTGGCGCATCGTCGGACAATAACGCAAAAACACCCGGAAGCATCTCCGGGTGTTTTTTTGGTATTACAGGTATGCGACCGTCTCGGACAGGGGCTTTCTCGAGCCGTGGTTTGCCAGCGGCCCTGCGCCCTCTGCGGCATAGCCGAGGTCGAGGATCATCAGGACCTCTTCATTTTCCGGCAGGCCCAGTTCCTTGGCCAGCTCATCCGGGTCGAAGAAGTTGAGCCAGCAGCTGTCCACACCTGCGTTGGCGGCAGCCAGCATCAGGTGGGTCGCCACGATGGCGGCATCCTCCATGCCGGAGTCCCGCTTTCCGCCGGGATAAGTAAAGACGCTGTTTTTATCGAAGGCCACGACGAGGCAGGTAGGTGCGCCATAGCGGCAGGGCGTCACCTTGTCGAGCTTTGCCAGGCTTTCTTCCGACTGCAGCACATAGATGCGCTGCTCCTGAGAATTCTTGGCGGTCGGGGCCTGCCGACCCACTTCCAGGATCTCCGTCAGCTTCTCGGCTTCTACCTTACGTGTGCTGAAATTCTTGCAGGAATAACGCTCTGCAACGACCTTAGTAAATTCCATAACCGTTGTCCTCCTGGCTTTGGGTGATAGACTTTTTATGTACAGAAGTCCCAGCATTATTGTAGCACGCTTCTTCTCTGAGAGCCACTGTTATTTTTACGAAAGGATCTGCCGTTTTTATAAGAAACAGCGCGGCAGATCCGCCCGGCCATTCCCCGCAGGCCGCCTGAGTGAAAAGTCCTTGACAAATCCTTCTAAAAGAGTTACACTGTTCTCGTTCTGAAAAACAAATATGGGCCTATAGCTCAGCTGGGAGTGCAAGCGTATCGCTTTTGTGCCCCACAGAGTTGTGGGCATTCAAATGGGGAGTATAACGGTTGGTCGCCCAACCGAGTCACGCCCCTAAATATGGGCCTATAGCTCAGCTGGGAGAGCGTTCGGTTCGCATCCGAGAGGTCAAGGGTTCGAATCCCTCTAGGTCCACCAATTTGCCGCATCGTTTTGTACGATGCGGCGTTTTTTATGCCTAAAAAACTTTGGCAGACCGTGCCGGGCTCCGAACCCTGAAGTCGGATGCGAACCGGGTGGGGTCATCCATGTACTTTTTGAAAATCCATCGGTTTCACGCTTCTTTCTTTGCATTTTGCAGAGTTCTGCGGGCAAGCGCGTCGCTTTTATGCCCCCTTCTCGGAAATTTCTTCAAAAATTTCCGCACCATCGTAGGTTGACACAGCCTTGAGCTGTTCCACTTGGTTGAAGCTGGCGTTCAGGGTGATCGAGATTTCGTAGTCTTTTCGGACACGAATCTCCGTAATGAACTGCTGCAAGATAGCGCGGCGTTCATCGTGGTTGGCGGTGTCGTACACATCCGCCCATGTAAACAGCTCGTTGCAGATGTAGTTGCTGCGCTTTGCCGTTTTGGTGGCTTCTTCGTATTCTTCCTGTGCCTGCACGAGCTGCTTTTCCAGAGTTTCCAAAGTCTCTCTTGCCTCGGCTACCAGTGTGCCGAGCAGTTCTTTGTCCAAGGCACTTACGCCCCGGATGACGAGGATGGTTTCGGCTTTCAGGTCGTCCAGTTCTTTCTGCTTGCTTTCCAAGTCTTTCTGGATTTTCTTGACCTTCTTCTGGATGCGAGCGGCATCGTTGGTCTTGACCGATTCCAGCAGCTTCTTCCGGGAAACCTCCCGGAACTGTGCGAAGATCTGCCGGACAACTTCTTCCACAATGGAATCCAGCTTGGAAACACCGTAGCCGGACTGCCCATCGTAGTCACCCGGATGCCGAATCTTATAAAAGCAGCTATACCGGGGCCGGACTTCTTTCACCGTATGCCCATCGGCGTAGGTGTGTGTCCGTCCGCTGCTGGTCAGGCTCAGGCGGTTGCCGCAGTGACCGCAGTAAACCAGCCCGGTCAACAGAGCTTTGGAACTGGTGCCCAGTGAAGTGCCGCCACGCTCACAGGTGCGTGCCTGCCGCAGTTCCTGTGCCTGCTCGAACAGCTCTGGTTCGATGATGCGGAGCTGCGGACACTCCGTCTCCACCGCACCGTTGATGAGGTATCCCGTGTATCCTTTGTTCTTGATCATCCGAACGATGCTGGTGTTGGGAATGTTTTTGTTGTTCCGTCCTACGACTCCCTGTTCATAAAGATAGTGGCTCAACTTCTGTGCGCCGTAGCCCTCGTAAACGTACTTGTGGAAAATCAGCCGGACGATCTCAGCTTCCGCTTCATCAATCACAAGGTCGCAGACTTCCTGATTCTTCTTGTTCACCCGACCAAGGCGGACACGCTTGTAGCCAAAAGGCACGGTGCCGCCTGTATAGTGGCCTTCCCCGGTGAGCTGTTCCAGCCTTGTCCGGGTACGGACAGAGGTTTTCAGACTTTCGCCGGATGCCTGCCAGTAGCGGATGTAGTTCATCAGCTTGTCCACATGGGTGTCAAATCGCTGCTGTCCTTCGTTCACGCTCCAGACTTCGATGCCCTGCTTCGTGAACCATTCCACGATAAAGGGCGTTTCATCATCACGACGACCGAGACGGTCAAACATGAACACCAGCAGGATGTCAAACTTGCCCTCCATTGCGGCCTGTTGGATTTTCTGGAGTTCATCACGGTCTTTGGCAGACTTCTTAAAGCCGGAAACGCCTTTTTCGGAAAATTCCTTGACGATCTCCCAGCCCTGACTTTCTGCAAAGTTGCGGCAGGCTTCTTTCTGCATGGGGATGTCATCTTTCTCGACCTGTCCTTTGGTCGAAACACGGTATAAGGTATAGACACGTTTTTTCATTTCAATCTCTCTTTCTTTGAGTGAGAAAGGAAAAATCAAACGTGTTTCGTCCATATTTTGTTTTCAAGGTTCAGTTCGATTTTATCTTATCTCACGCATTCAAGGAACACAAGGATGTCAGGCAGCGGTGTGCCCTGCCGTGCGCAGGATGGTGGTTTGCAGCAGCTTCTGGATCGCATCCAGACAGTCCGTATCCGCAGGCGCATAAGTAATCTTGACTTTGCAGCCTTTGACGGAAAGAGTTTCCGATTTAGCGGTGGTATCGCAGATAGCGTTCATAGGCCTCCTTTCTCCATACCCATTCGTTCAGATCGAGCTGATACAGCAGCGCATAATTGAGCCGAATGAGTTCCGGGATGCTCAACCGCCCCATCGGGCGGATCAGCCGTCCCTTGCTGATGGTCTGGACAGATTCTGCCAAGATCATAGAGGGCTGCAAAAAAGCCCGATTACCGTCCACAAGAACGTGGGCTTGGTGATCGGGCTTCTTTGCAGTATTGGATGTAACAGGCGCAACAATGAGGTTGGGCGAATAGCAGTTTGCGGTGTTGTTCTGCACCACGACCACAGGGCGGATACCGCCCTGCTCGGAGCCAAGGTGCGGCTCCAGATTGGCGTAGTAAATATCACCGCGCAGAAACTTTCGGTTGACTGGGATCATGTTCATCACCGCTTGCAGGGCAAATTGTGGGTACGGCCAGCACCGTTGTAGATGGACAGGATCTGTTTCATGTGGCGGTCTGCCACATTGCCAGTGTCGTTTTGTGCCAACCGGGTGATGGTCTTGGGATGCACTGTGCGCAGCCGGAGAATCAGCCGTTCCCGGCTGTATTCGCCCTGATACAGAGCCAGAAAACGAGCCATGCCATGCAGGATGCCCGACAGGAAGGAATCAGAATCGCCGCCCCACGCATCTACGAGAACACTCAGCATTTCATGGTAAAGGGCTGTGCCGTAGCTCTTGTAGATGTAGTAGGCCGAACGGATGCAGTAGATTTTCCATGGAGCGCGAATCCCATCCAGTGCAAAGCGGACACCTGTATCCTCCGTTACCGAAACAAAATCGCAGGCGTTTTCTTCGTGTGCCACCAGTTTGGCACGAAGCTGTTCACCCGCGGTCAGTTCGCTGGAAATTCCCGTCTGCACAGCAAACAGCAGAGCTTCATGCTCTTTGGAAAGGCCGTAGAAGACCTTGCAGCGAATCGGGAGGTCACGCCCATCGTTGCACGTTTTCCGTGCCTCAATGGTGTTCTGACCATCAAAGACGAAGTAGCGGCCATCCCGGTAGCTGACCTTCGGCTCATTGGCGATGTACTCCGAAAAGTTTGCTGCGATTCGTGCAACCTTGCCCATGCGGAGCAGCCGCTGATATTCGGCGCAGGGGTTCAGCAGAACGCTGTCAACGTACCGCACCTCAAAGTTGCACTCCGGCAGGCTGGAAAGGTTCAGGTTAGAAAGCATCATAGCGTTTTCTCCTTTATTTTCAGAAGATACTGTACGGCATCTTCGGTCAAGTCATGAATGATCTTGCGGCAGTCCGAATCTTCAAAAACATCCGGGTATTCTTTGAAAATGCTATTCCAGCGGCGAATGAAGTCCTCTTTTGCACCCTGTACCTCGCACATCATCAGGGAGCCGTTTGCAACGGCCCGTTCCTGATAGCGATTGTCGATGGATGCTTTCAGAAAAGTTTTTTCTTCGGCAGTAAGCTGGCGTTGATGCCCTTGGATGCTTTTGCTGATTTCAGAAAGTGTTTGTTTTGAAGAAGCGGTTTCGGCTTTTCGGGGCTGACGTTCCTGCTTTGGCTTCCGCAATTCTGCAAGCGCAGCAGGAATTTCTGCCTTTGGCGTTTTTGCCAAGGCGGTGATTTCTGCATCCGTTGCCTTGATGCGCCCGGTCAGGATTTCTTCTCTTGCACCGGGGACTGCATCTTCCGCAGCGTCTACGCCTTTGGCATACTTCTCTGCTCTCTTTACGGTAGCCGCCCCAACGCCGTTTTGTGCGGCAATGCGCTCACAGGTGGAGAGCTGCTTTGCCCTCAATGGATCATTTTGAACCATTGAGGTGAACCGTCCGTTCTCATCGTGTGCCCGCTCTTTGGAGCCGCCCCGTGCCAGCTTTTCGGATTCATACAGCTTGCCCATCAGAAACTTCTTTCGTTCCGGGTCAAGATTTCTGCGTCCAAGCTGGTTCTGGCAGATCCATGAAAGAGCCGCGTAACGGTTATCCAGTTCGATCTCCTGTATCTGGTAGGCGATGAACGGATGCTTCCGCAGGATGCGGTAGCGGGTATGCCCGTCCAGAATAAAGCCATTCCAGATGATAATGGGATTCAGCAGCCGTCCTTCGTGGAGAATGTTCTGCTCAAGCTGTTGTTCTTCTTCAAAATTCAGGGGCGGGATCTTGCCCTGAAACTCCGGGTCGATTTTAAGCGCATTCAGATTCATCATCGAAATGGCCTCGCTTCACATACTGCCCAGCGTTCTTATCGGGCTGTACATAATAATCGAAACCATAGCGAATCTGGCAGTAGGTGCAGATATCCTTGATCTTCTGCTTAGGGTCTGCGCGCCGGACGCGAACGCCCTTTGCCCCCTGAAAGGAATCCAGACAAATCGGGCAGAGGGTAGTCAAGCTGGCTTCGTCTACGCAGTTGTTATAAAATCGACTCATATAGATTTCCTCCATATCGGTATTTTGATGGGAAATGTAAAACCACCAGCCGAGAAATCCTCAACTGGTGGTTTGAAAAATACTGTTTTTCTCCTATTTGTCCTCGACACCCCGGAGGTGGGAACTTTTCGGCGGCGGATTTGCACCGCTCCATTGGCATCTCAGCCACCCCGTCTGCTTTCTGACCGGGCCGCGAATTACGGAAGTATCATTGTCTGGAAGTACCGAAAAGCTGCTTCTTCAATTTTCAAGGTACACGGTACAGTTTCGGGTTTGTCGTCCCCTGTTAGGGGGGCTGCCCTTGCTGTGACCATAGTGTACTTGAAAACTGAAGTTCTCGTTAGGAACCAGTAGTTCCGGTTTTACCATTTTCACCGGAACCAATCGTTCCGGTTTACAACAGTAAAGCGTTTAATCAAGCGGATTCGCCCAGAATTTCCAGCATAACAAGAATCCGCCGCTGCATTTCTTTCAGTTCTTTGCGGAGCATTTGCAGCTGATCTTGCAGTTCCTGCTCCCGCTGGGACGCAGACACACCTAAGACGATGTAGTCCAGCGAGGAGCCAAATCGCTCCCGCAGCTCCACAAAGAGGTCGACAGACGGAACTTTCTCACCCTTCTCCAGATTTCTCATGTAGCGGTCACTGATGTTCAGGTCGATGGCAAGCTGTTCTTGTGTCACTTCACGGTCTCTTCGGAGGTTTTGGATTCGTTCACCCGTTGCAGCAGGATCATAATACATCACTCCCTCCGTTTCTTCCGCCGGGAGTGGGCGGAGCTTCATCTCCTATGCCGGATACGGCCAGCACATGATTTTTCACCAACATGAAAATACGGTCGGCATCAGCACTATGATTTTTGGTGCGCTTTTTGACGTTGGAAACTTCCAGCAATTGAGACAGTCGGAAGTACCATGTGGTCATCTTGAACCACGGAAGCAAATAGGTCGATTTCATTATCAATAATCCTCCAGTTATTTTACGGAATGTGAGCATTCGGACAAAAAGGATCGTGGTGGTCCACGACACCTTGCCCTTAAAAGCGCAAAAACGCCAGCCTCCCATTGAGGGAAGCTGGCGCAGTACAGCATATCGGCACGATTGTGGGTGGCAAAACGGAACGATTGTGCCTGTTTCGGAGCGGTCTGGTCTACGGCAGCAGACAGGCTTTTTTTGATGCGTTACCCCAATAAAAAATCACAGTTACCTCCACAAACGGCAACTGTGATTGGATAGCGCGTGAAATCGCCCGGACGAGTTACCGTTTTTTTATAACTCGACCGGGAAACGCAAAAATCGGCATTATACTTCCTGCTCACAGGAAATACAAGGTTATACCGCGTCATTCACCAGAACGATACAATACTATTGAGGTGAATGATGATGCCGAATTCTGACTTGAAGGTACTTGGAGAAAAGGTTCGCACGGAGCGCAAGCTGGCAGGTTTAACACAAGAACAACTTGCTGAACGCTGCCATGTTTCAACGAAGCATATCGCCAACATTGAAAAAGGCAGCATGAATCCATCTTACGAAATTCTTTTGGCGATTGCTCGTGTTTTGCCGGTTTCGCTTGATGCACTGATTACTCCGGGGATGGACAAGACGGAAATAGAATTAAAAGAGTTCAATCGAATCTATCTTTCCTGTCCAGAAGCGGTGAGAGAGACCTTAATGGATTCGACCCGTACACTGGCAAAGCATCTGACAGAGTTTTACAGTAAAATTGAAAATCCCTGAAAATGTTTTGCTTGTGGTACAGTATAGCATATTTTTCAAAGCCACCATGCCAAAAGGAACCCAAAAGCAAACCAATTTTATACCAATTCAGTCGATTTCCAAGCTGACCTGAAGCTCTGTTTCTAAATCATTTGCCAATGCTGTATAGAGTTCTTGTGGTGTACGGCAAAGAATTGCATTGAAATTGATGGGATTGCCTTCATTAAAAAGCCTTACATATCCCCAGCGGCATGGAACAACGTCCAAATAGGTCGCAGACTCTAAAAAGCTATGGAAGTGAGTCAATACTTCTTCAAATGTTCGCATGGTTCGACCTCCTGAATTAAGTTATCTCTATTTTAGAATATTCTTGGTCATCTATGCAAGGATGCCGATTTTGTACAGCACAGAAAACGATAAAAGCCATACCGAAAAATCCTACTAGGATCTCACGGTATGGCTTTTATTACAGATTGCGATTCAATCGCACCGATTCCGATGATGGGACAAATTGATATCCAATGTTGGAAACCGTTTTAATATAACGGGGGTGATCTTTGTCATCCTCTATTTTCTGGCGGATTCGACCGATCGTGCTGATGACGGCTCTCAAATAGCTTTCGCTGTCCTTATGCCAGACTGCTTCAAAGATCTGCTCCTTTGTAAACAGTTTGCCCGGATGCTGTGCCATCAAACTCAAAACACCGTATTCATAACGACTCATGTACACCTCTGTTCCGTGTTTGAAAACACGGTGGTGTTCCAAGTTGATTTCCAGATCGGGACGGCTCAGAGCGTCTGTGGGATTCCGCATCAAATCGAACCATTCAAAAATCGTCTGCTCTTGGGGAGGGCAGTGGCCCTTCGTGATACGAACAATAACTTCAATTTTTTGCATAGAATTCTTCTAGAATCTTTGGTGAACAACTTCTCACAGACATTTAATGCTCCGCATCGCATACGCTGAATTTTGTTAAGCAAGGCTCCATCCAGCCGCATTCTTTCGGATGTTGACAAACTCCTGATAAATGCCGGGCTGCTTCAAAAGTTCTTCGTGCGTGCCCTGCTGTGCAATCTGGCCGTTGTCAATGACCAAAATCTGATCGGCATTCTGGATGGTATTCAGACGGTGGGCGATTACGAGAAGTGTCTTGCCCTTTACCAGTTCCGAGATGGCCTCCTGAATATAGCTTTCGTTATCAGTATCTACGCTTGCGGTAGCTTCATCCAAAATGATGATAGGGGCATCTTTCAAGATGCAGCGTGCAATCGAGATGCGCTGCTTTTCACCGCCGGAGAGTGTAGCACCGCCTTCACCAACTACGGTCTGGAATCCATCAGGTAACGCCATGATGAAATCATAGCAGCGGGCCTTCTTAGCAGCTGCATAGACTTCTTCCTCTGTGGCGTCCGGTTTGCCTATGCTGATATTGTTGTAAATGGTATCTTGGAATAAGTACACTCGCTGGAATACCATGCTGATCTGCTCCATCAGCTCTGCCAAAGGCACGTTCCGAATGTCCATACCTCTTATTATTATGCTGCCAGATTTTACATCCCAAAGCCGAGCCAGCAAATTGGCAATAGTAGACTTTCCGCTGCCAGAAGGTCCGACTAAAGCAGTCATAGAATCTTTCTTCATGGCAAAGCTGATATGATGCAGAACTTCTTTGTCCTGATAAGCAAATACAACATCATTAAACTGAACTTCTGGCAGTCCCGGCTGTGCCTGTGCAGGAAGATGCTGCTTGCCCGTGTCGGGAAGTTCAGGCTCATTCAGGACTACTTCAATGCGGTCAAGAGCTGCATTCATAACGGTAAGGCGAGATGCTTCCCCATAAAGAGCTTTCAGCGGTCCAAAGAGGTCAAACACAAACAGCAGAACACCAAGCACATAGGCCAGCGGAAGTGCGCCGCGCTGTTCCAATATAATCGACAAGCCGAAAATCGCCGCAATACCAATGCCGTAAAGGATATTCAGACTCATTGTCCATGGTGTCATTTTCTGCTCAAAAGCAATGGAGGTGTTTCTGGAACGCTGGAAATTGTCAGTCAGTTCTTCTGATTTTTCGCCCAGCAGGTTGTAGCTCTTGATGACGCCAATGCCCTCCACAAAGGATAGCACCGCATCAGTCAGCCGTTCGCTCTGCTCCTGCCGCTCTGCGGCTTCCCGCAGGGAAACCTTGTTCATTCCTTTTGACACCAGCCATGCCAGAACCGTGACGGCGGCAGCAATCAAACCAAGCTGTACGTTCAAATAAAACATGAATACCAGCAGAATCAAGGAGGACAGCAGATAGCCCATCATGTTGCCCAGCGTACTCATAGCGACTTCTTCAATGAATACCATATCCGTGCTAAGAACAGAGCTGATTTTGCCAATGTTGCCGGAAGTAAAATAGCCCATCGGAAGTTTCCGCAGATGGCTGCCCAGTTCCATGCGTTTATCCGCAAACATCAAATATCCTGCGGCACTTTGCAGGCTGTCGCTGAGGTAATGAACAAGCATTTGCACCAACACTGCTGCGGCAAGTCCAAGGCCGATATAAAGGCAAGTCTGGCTGGTCAGTGTGTCAGCTGCAAAGCGGCTTAAAACTACAAAGGCAAGAACGATTGGCATTTTTGACAAAATGGATTCCAAAAACGCACAAACGAATGCACCTTGAATACGGCCTTTATAACGGCCGGAGAGTTTCAAAATTCTTGAAAACATCGCAAACATTTAGGCTCCCTCCTTTGCAGTGTGTACTTTCCATTCGGCACTGTCCTGTGCGGCTTTCCACAATTTCTGATATTCAGGGCAGGAGCGAATCAAATCCTGATGCTTACCCGCTGCTACCAATTTTCCGTGGTCGATGACACAAATTTGATCGGCATTCATAATGGCGGGCAGTTTGTGAGCAATCACCACGAGGGTCTTGCCTTTTACAAGTTCTGCAATGGCTGCTTCCATCTTTTCTTCATTTTCGGGGTCAGCATAGGCTGTTGCTTCATCAAGAACTACAATGGGGGCATCCTTTAAGATTGCTCGCGCCAGAGAAATACGCTGACGCTGACCGCCGGAGAGCATTTTTCCGGCATCGCCTGCCATGGAGTGAATGCCCTGCGGAAGTTTTTCAATGAACTCCATGCACTGAGCTTTCTTTGCGGCCTCTATTACTTCTTCATCCGTTGCAGTCAACCGACCGAGCCGGATGTTTTCCAGCAGAGAAGTATTAAACAAATACTGATCCTGCGCCACATAGGAGATACAACTGTTCAATGCTTCAAGGCTCATATCGCAAAGTTTCTGTCCGCCGATGGAAATGCTGCCCTTTTGCGGGTCATAATAGTGAATCAGCAGTTTTGCCAAGGTACTCTTGCCGGAGCCAGATTCACCGACAAGAGCAGTTTTTTGTCCAGCCTTTGCCGTAAAGGAAATATCATGGAGAACTTCATCCTCAACCACCGCGGGCTTTCCATCCGGGCCGGGCTGTGTTGTCTGGTAAGCGAAAGAAACATGGTCGTAAGTAACGGTGTCATCTATTCCATGAAATCTATCATTCGTCTGCTGAAGTTCCGGCGCATCCAACACCTGCTCTAATGCGGAGATTTTATAGTTGAGCTGGGGCATGGTTGGCAGAAAGCCAAGAGATTTCAGCAGCGGCATACCGATACTCAAAGAAAGACACAGCACCAAAATCAAATTGGGCAGAGCCGACCAGCCGCAGAGGACAAACCATGCACCCACAGGCAGGGTTAGGATGATGGTACAAGGAAGCAGGCTGCTGTAAATCGCCATCCACGGCCATGCCGCCCTATACCATGCCAGTGTATAGTTCCGATAATCTGATATATCTTTGCGGAACCGTTCGTAAGAATCTGCGTCTTTATTGAAAACCTTGACGACTTCCATACCGTTGATGTACTCAATAATGGTATTGTTCATCTTTTGCCCGGCCATATAGTAAGGTCCCATTTTCTTCATACCAACGGAATACATCGTCATCATGGCAACTAAGCTAAGCGGAATGGATGCCAAAGATAACAGTGCCAGCTTCCAGTCTACAAAGAACATTGCCACATAAACTGCAATGGGAACCATCAGGTTGGCGATGCCCTCCGGCATAGAGTGTGCCAGCAGAACTTCCAGACTGTCTACATCGTCCACGAACAGCTTTTTGATTGTCCCTGTCCCTTTTTCCTCCACAATGCCAAGGGGAAGTTTCTCAAACTTCTCTTGCAGAGATACCCGCAGCCGGAACAATGTGTTATATGCTGCTTTATGAGAAATTGATAATCCCCATCCATATAAAACCGCCTGCAAAACAAGACAGATCAAAACCCCTATAACACGCAATAAAACAAATTCTGTCTCAACAGAATCGCCCATAACCAATGGTGAAATGACCTGATAGGCCAGCACAAAAGGCAGGACGCCCATAAGAACGCTGACCAGTACAACGACCGTGGCCACATACATATTTTTCTTGTATGGCCCTGCGTACTCAAAGATTTTTTTGAACATAAGCCCTCCTTATATTGAGCCGTACTGTCTGTGCTTCAAAAACAAGAGGCCGCCAAAGTAAAGCGGCCTCTTATCATTATCTTTCTGTCCAGTCAAGGCGGCCCTGACATTCATAATTTCTAAAATTCACTGGCGGATTCGGAAAAAATCCAAAACCTTTTTACTGCCGGATTCGTCCAATGGATAGCTTTCTTTTATTTGCCCTTTTTCCATATGGACTACATACGAACATCCCGCCATCACCAACTCCGGATCATGCGTAATAACAAGAAGCGTTTTGCCCTGATCCGCGAGTGACTTCAAACTCCGCGCAACTTCCCGCATATGTTTGAGATCAAGCCCGCTGGTTGGTTCGTCAAACACAATGATCTCCCGGTTACTCACAATGGCAGATGCGATTGCTACCCGCTGTTTTTGCCCGCCGGAAAGAGAAAGCGGGTGCCTGTCTTTATATTCCAGCAGATCAAACTGTTTAAGGATTTCATCTGCAACAGTTTCATCCTCGTTATCCATGCTCAGAAGCACTTCATCCATCACGCTTTCGGTAAATAGCTGATGGCTGGTATCCTGCATTACCATGTAGCAATGTTTGAGCCGGGCTTTCCAATCAAGAGTTTTCCCGTCAACCTGCAAAAGGCCACACTTCTTTTCCAGTCCGCAAATACAGCGGGCCAGAGTAGATTTTCCAGCGCCATTCAGGCCGATAATGGCAATCGTTTCTCCAACAGGCAGTTCAGCACTCGGAATATGGAGGCTTTCCGGTTCCCGCTTTTTATACGCAAAGCAGAAATTTTGAAATTCCATCAGTTTAGCTGTATGCGCCTGATACTGATTCGCGGGTTTCAACTTCGAGAGAGAAAACGGCCGCAGCCCCATTTCTTTTCGAGTGCTATCCGATAAACTGTCAAATTCAGCAGGCGTGTATTCCCGTTCAATCTCCCCATCTTTTACATACAGCACACGATCTGCAAGATCGTGAAGGTAGTAAAGGCGGTGTTCTGCAATCAGAATTGTTTTGCCCTGCTTTTTCCAGAGGCTCAAGACCTGCCGCAGGTCATCAATAGCAGCCACATCCAGATTAGAAGATGGTTCGTCAAGGACCATAATTCCCGGTAGCAATACACTTGATGAAGCACAGGCTATTTTTTGCTTTTCGCCCCCGGACAGAGCAAACACGCTTCGCCCCATCAAATCTTCAATATGATAATCGGAAACTGTACGGTCAATCCTTTTCAGGATATCTTCTTGGGGATAACCTAAATTTTCACAGGCAAAGGCTAATTCACTATCCGTATCCACGTTGAAAAACTGACTTTTGGGATTCTGGAATACAGATCCCACCATAGCAGCCAAGTCATAAAGCGGCGTATCTGATACGCTTTTTCCGTCCAGAAGGACATCGCCCTCTAAATTACCTTCATAATAATGAGGCACCAGCCCGTTTACCAAACGGGTAATCGTTGTTTTCCCACAGCCGGATTCTCCCGTGAGTAAAACAAATTCCCCTGTGTTTATGGTGAGATTGACATTTCTAATCCCTCCGCCGCTGGATTCTTCACCATAAGAAAAAGAAACATTTTGAAAATCTATCATGGCAAAATCCCTCCTGCGGAAATTATCGGGGAAGCAATCGCCCAAAACACTACAAAGCAACAAAACAAGATCAGCACCACATCGGCAAAATTGAATTTAAGCTGGCAAATGTTTGTGCGTTTGACAGGAGCGCCGAGGCCACGGGTAATTGCCGCAGCGGAAAGTTCCTCACCGATTTTCACGGAGCAGGTAATCATCGGGATCAGCTTATACTCCAATATTTTTGAAGGTTTTTTCCCTCCAAGTTTAATCCCACGCATTTTCATAGCGTCACTGATTGCTTCTGACTCCTGAAAGACAGTTGGAAAGAAGCGGAACATGACCGTTAAGGGGATCGTCACTTCTTTAGGCATATGGATTCTTTCCATGCCGGAAATCAATTCACTGACCGTTGTTGTTTTCACTGCATAGGCAGCAATCGCAACACTGGGAAGGATTCGGCAGAAGAATCCTGTTGTAAACAGAACGAGGAAATTCAATATCCCCGTAAGGTGCGGCAAAACATAAATTTGAACAGCAAAAAAAGCAGAAAACACAGCAATATAGCCAACAGCTTTTGCACATTGTTTCGAGGTAAGCAGCAATATAGCCGGAACCGTACAAAGAACAAGGCGGATCAGCCCCATAGCTTCTCCGCCTGTTCCACCCATGACAAAAATGCTTATGATGAAGATGAGCAACAGTTTTGTACGCGGATCGAGCCGTAGCCCTTGTTCTGTTTTTTTGCTGAGCAGAATTTCCCGCGCCATTATGCAATACCGGCACGCTGGAAGTGCTTTTTGCAAATGGCTTTCCCAATCATACCTCCGACAAGGCCAAACACAAAGCAGGCAACCAGCAGAATAGGCGCAATCCACATAGGCATATATGTATTAAGGGTAGCTGCATATTCAGCGCCGTATCCTTCAGTCAACATTACCATATAGCTTTCACGGTTCAGGAAAATGGGAGCAAAGTTGCCAAACACCCAGATGCTGAACACGCCGCAGGAAAGAACTGTACTCTTTGCACTTTTGTAGTCCGCCTTTTTCAGAATCACGTCGGCCAACAGACCGCCAACAAGACCAGTTACCATAGTAAGATAGCCGTTGCCGAAGAACACCATGATTAGGCCAATCAGGAAACCCATGATTGCAGTCATCCCGAATTTTTTAGCCTTTGTAACATACAGCATATAGGGGATGCCGCCAATCAAAGGGCACAGCACCGCCATCAGCGGAATAAAAACGGGGATAAAGCCAAGCATCGCCACCAGCATAACAATCACGACATAGATGACGGTGTAGATGCCGATAGTAATTAAATCTTTTCCCTCAAGCTGGGAACTTTTTTTCTGGGAACTCATACCAGTATCCTCCTTATCTCTGAGAAAATGAAAATGTGGTGTAGTTAGCTTTTTCTAACCACACCACATATAATAGCAATTTGCGCCCACGATTCCAACCCAAAACCAATTTTATTCTACCCAAAATCAGTATTTTTGCGTTTATCCAATCGTAGCTTCTGCTTTATAGTTTTTCGGATTCACTCCGTATTTCCTTTTGAACGCCGCTGCGAAATTGCTTGCTTTTGAATATCCCACCAGTATAGCCACCTGGCTGACATTCAAATTACTTTCTAACAGCAGGCTTGCCGCCTTTTCTAACCGCTGGTCGATGACATACGCATGAACCGATGTTCCGAACAGGGAGGAAAAGCCCTTCGTCAATTTTGAAGTGCTGATATTGACCTGCCGCGCCAATTCCTCGCAGCTCGGAGCCAGGGCAAGCTGGCTGTCAATAATTCGCTTTGCCTCTATGATGGAATCCCGGTCACTTCTGGAAATTGCAACGTAGGTTGACGCGAGAATACTCAGCTCCAGGACCTCGCTCAAATATACCGACAGCAACTCAAAGACCTTGCTTTCCAGAAACAGGTATCCCAACCCGCCGCGATATTGCGTGAAGTCTTTCAGCTCCGCAAAAATGTGTTCCATATAGGGCGTGATATTCACCTTTGATATACCGTCCAATAATTTTTTCTGATAGACCTCAATCTCACCGGCCTCAAAGTAGTCATTCAGAATCTTATAGAAATAGGATAGAGGTATTTTCACATTTTTGAAAAGGAAATCGCTCTTTTTAGAATAGCACAGATATTCCATTTTCCCGTGGCCGCGATAAACACAGGATTCACCCTTTTGTATGCTGGCACTTTGCCGGTTGTCTGCAATATTCCAGGATACGCCGTCATTGAAGCAGAACAGCATTTGTATGTATTCTTCACTGCTCACTCCCTGCACGTTCATATCCGAAAAGTAATTCATTCTCCAGTCTGAAACAACTGCTCCCTGTTTCGTGACGATCTGCGAAATCTGACCGGTTCCCATGTCTGTCGGAATATCTATGGTGATCGTCTGCGGTGAATTAGAGAGCAGATCACGATAAAGATTATTCATGTATTGATTTGTCATGTATGAGCGCCCTCCTTATGGTTAGCTAAAGCTAATAACAGTTTACAACACCAACCCGGAAAAGTCAATTTGTATTCCTTGTGTAGCCAGAGCCATGATGGATCACACCATGAATGGAGGTTCAGCCGTGGCCTTTTTCTGTTTTTCTTTGCGGATACAGCCATTTTACCCTTTCCAGATTGTAGTATTAGTAGAGGGAGAAATAGAAGGTAGGGTTTCGATAGCAAGCAGGGCAAGTTGGTACCAACTTGCGATTTTTGAATCGGATTTTTCAAATCTAAATTCAAAGTGCTTGTTGGGCTGTGCCCAAACCCCTTTCGATCTGCATCGTGCCGATGCAGGCTGCGCGTTTGTTCCAAACACTTCTATAACAAAAAGGACAGCCTAGGACTCTCCCACAAGGAAGAATCCTAGGCTGTCATCGTTTATCGGGACTGTGCTTTTTCGGTGGGGTTCTTTTCTTCGGCAAAGAACAAATCTACGTTACGCTGCGCACGAAGAAGTTCCTGCATCTCGTCTTTCGCTTTACGGTAATCCGGGTAGGCTGCTTTCTTCTCTGTCAGCAGCTTGGAATATTCTGCGTCCAGTTCTTTCACTTTGGGGAGCTTTTTCAGGTCGGCTTCATTGAAAGCCGCTTTTGCGGCCTTGTGCAGTGTGATCTCCGCACGATGGCTTTCCAGAAACCGCTTGCTGTATCCGGCCTTGCGGTAGGCATCATAAACAGGCCGGGTCTTGGCATAGTTGACAATGTGCGCTTTCAGCACCGCAATTTCTGCCATGCGTGTTTCTGCCGTCTTGATGGAACCGCCCAGCTCGTGATAGCGGGCAGTAGCAGCGTTCACGCGCTCCTGCATTTCCGCTACGCTGCCGATTTTCTTCTCCTGCAAGAAAATCAGCGTCTTGGACATTTCTTTCAGATTGTACTTTTTCGCCCACTGCGCATAGCCGCAGCTCTTGCCCTCGGCCAGCTTTGCCTGCACATCCACCAGAAGATTGAACGGTTTTTCTTTCACCGTCTGCTTCTGGCGCGGACGATGTTCGGCTTCTCCAGCAATCACAGCTTTCATTTCTTCTTCGCTGTATCCTGCACCCAGCGTTTTGAAGCGGATGAAGCGTTTCTGCCGCTTTCCCTTGACGGAAGTATATTTTCCGCGTTTGACTTCATAGCCCTGCTGCTCCAGCTTTTGCAGAAAATCTTCGTAGCCTTTAGGCTTGCCGGCCAGAATGGTGTCGATCACGCTGCATAGACGGTCACGATTGCTTTCTTTGGGCGGGTAGAGTGTCCGCTTTTGCCGTTCCCGGTAGGGCTTTGTTTCAATGACAGAAAGCTGATGCTCCAAGCAGATCAAGTCGCTCAATCGCTGCACGGCCAGCCCGGACAATAAAAAATCCCGGAATTTCCGGGTGCTGTCCAGTGCAGTGGAGTTGTAGAGGATGTGGTTATGAATGTGTTTC
>ERZ791895.733-NODE-733-length-18425-cov-54.756124_pt1 | contig 18425 bp, 25 predicted proteins | sample MGYA00510153_ERZ791895 | MGnify/ENA primary metagenome ERZ791895 (study PRJEB30046, sample SAMN00792064) | human gut metagenome | study: EMG produced TPA metagenomics assembly of the A metagenome-wide association study of gut microbiota in type 2... | reverse complement strand
CGCACTTGGGACTTTCACCCATTAGAAAACGCCCATGCTGGGCAAACAAAACAGGGAGCCGCGCGCTGCGGCTCCCTGTCGTTTACTTCTGATATATAATTTTTCGTATGGCATGGACAGATAGGCAGTACTTATCCCCCAGCTCCTCCAGGGATACCCCCTGCCGGTAAGCATCCACGATTCCGGCGTTCCGCTCTGCCAGTTCCCTGCGGCAGCCGCTTTGCTCGCCCCAGGCCTTGTGCTGGTTTTCCCTGGACGGGATATAGATATATCCGGCCTGTACATATTCCTGCAGCTCCTCCACCAGGCCATGGGGGAGGACTGCCTTTGCGTTGACATATTTCATGTTGGCTCACTCCTTATTTTCATCACTCTTAAGGAAGCAAAGCCAGCATTTATCTCAGCGGCGCATATTACTCCATGCAGGCGCCGCTGAGCTTACCGGCTTTGCATGGAGCCAGACATTGTTGTTTTTCTTTTTATTCCTGCACATGATTTTCTCCTTCCAAACCGTCCTTATCTCTCAATTAAACCAGATTACGGCATTTCTAAATAACTACGGCCCAACGGTTACAGGAACTCCCAGAGGACAGTATTCCCACAGAATATCCATCACATCGTTTGTAACCGCGATGCAGCCGGAGGTTCCTCCGCCCTGGTCCCCGTGTATCTCAATTGCCCCGCCTAAAGGAGTATTCCAGGGCGGCTGTACGCCTGCCTTATTTGCCTCCAGGATGGCATGATACTGTTCCTCATTAATCAGGCCGTCTCTCAGGCCCCGCTCTGCGTCCTCGGCATTGGGATAGGAAAGTCCCAGAGCCAGATAGCATATGCTCTGGTCATTTCTCGTGCACACATAGAACGATCCGGAGGGTGTGATTTCATCTCCCTCCTGCACCTTGTCCCCTGTCTCAGACCGCCGTCCCAGCTTTACAGGCCAGGTTCCTATGGTCTGGGCATATTGTTTCAGCGTCAGCGTATTCCCCATCTTGCTGACATAGATGTTCACCCCATTGACAGAAGGCTGGTAAGCTGCCCCTGGTCCCGCGCTCTGCCCGGCCAGGGCGCTCAGAGGACCGGCTGCCGCCAGGCACAGTGCCAGCGCTCCGGCTGCAGCACATTTTCTGAATTTCATCCTGTTCCATCTCCTTACGCTTATTTTATATTTTATTTAGTATACCATATAATCCCAGGTTCTAAACCAATGTAAGAAAATTGAAAGGAAAATATATCTATTCTTCTGTTTTCTCTTCCCCATACCCCAGCTGCGGCAGCACATTCATGGGATGGTCCAATATCACCAGATCTGCGTCCTTATCCAGATAGTGCTCCTGCTTATGTATGATTACCATGTTCCGCCCGGCAAAATACTGTATGTACTGGCAGAACACCTCGGAAGCCAGGGTGGTCCCCAACAATAACAGGGTATCCGCCTTTGTTATCTCCTCTGTGGTCCTGGTCATGTTCTGACTGTCCACCATCTCCCCAATCAGGGAAATCATGGGCCGTATGGGAACATTGCAGTCCCTGCAGATTGGAATCCGCTTTGCACACGCAATATATCCAATGGGATACTTTTTCTTACATCTGGGGCACTGGTTCTGGTAAATACTTCCGTGAAGATTTATAACATAACGGCAGCCGCCCCTGCGGGCCTTGTCATAGATGTTGCTGTCTATGACGCATTGAAGCTTTCCGGCCCTCTCCATGGCTGCCAGGGCCGGGCCGGAAGCAGTGTCCCTTGGCGCGTTGTGAAGCATCTCCTTTTTATAGAACTCGAAAAATCGCTCCGGCCGGGTATTGTAAAATGCACTGGTATACATTTCCTCAACGCCGTAGCCATACCGGTTCTCGATGTCATATGCCTTATCCTGTTTCTTAATACCGATGAACCCGCCTTCTTCCATCATACCGGAACCGCAGAGAGCCACAGTATAGGTACTATCATCCAGAATCTTTCTCAACTGAGCTATTTTTTCATTCATAGTGATACCCCCTTCCAGTCCAACCCAGCAAATTCCCCCTGGGAGGCTGCATCTGTTTCTTATTATCACTATTATATAATTTTTTCCAGATAATTTCCACCCGTTTTGTCAATTTTATCTTACTATTTTCATTTTAAAATATCATTTTCTCTCTTTTCTGTCTGGAAATAAAGGAGAACGCCCCCGATTGTCACCACGCTCCCCGCTATCTGCGGGGGCACTTCCCCGAACAGGAAAAGCGCAAAAACAGCAGCAGCCACAGGCCCGCACAGCTTGGAAGCAGATACAAAGGAGAGCGAAAAGAATTTCAGGCACCAGCTGAAAAGACCGTGTCCCAAAAGGATGGGGCACACACCGAAAAGGAGGCCCACAACCACGAGCGCGCTCCGTATCCCGTAAAGACAAGTCCGCTAAATGCAGTTGCCAGTCCCACGGCCAGGAACACTCCGCTGGCCCCGCACAGCAGGACCGTCTTTCTGTCCATGTCCATCAGCTCCCGCCTGCAGTCCTTCCGTCCCAAAACCACTGGCGTCATCAGTGCCACGGTCCACATTATGCGGTAAAGGGCTGCTACCACAGCAGGGGCCTGGGAATATTTAACAAAAATAGCCGATAGTGAAATACCGGCTATAATGCTTGGTTGAGATTCTCTGCCTATGGGATCAGCCTGCTGGTTCCCAGGCGGTCTGCGCCCAGCTCTATGAAACGCTCTGCGTCTTCAATAGAGGCGATTCCGCCGGCTGCCTTAACCTTCACCTCAGGACCTGAGTACTTCCTCATAAGGGCCACATCCTCCGGTGTTGCGCCGGCCGCGGAAAACCCGGTGGAGGTCTTGATAAAATCCGCCCCTGACTCCGTGACCACACGGCACATTTCCTTTTTCTCCTCCTCTGTCAAAAGACAGGTCTCGATAATGACCTTCAGGCATCTGCCGCCGCAGGCAGCCTTAATCTGTCTGATTTCATCCAGGACCTGGTCATAATGCCCTGCCTTTACCAGGCCGATGTTGATGACCATATCAATTTCGTCCGCGCCGTTCTTCACCGCGTCCTCTGTCTCGAACACCTTCACCGCGGTGGTCATGTTGCCGTTGGGGAATCCGATAACTGTACAGATTGCCAGCTTATCCCCCACAAAATCCTTTGCCTGCTTCACATAACAGGGAGGAATGCACACAGAGGCGGTGCCGTATTCCATGCCTTCCCTGCACAGCTTCTCAATCTGCTCCCAGGTGGCTGTCTGCTTTAACAGTGTGTGATCTACCCTGCTTAAAATATCCTTCTTATCCATTATTTTCCATCCTTTCCATCCGTCCGTCAGCCGCCCCGAAGAACAAACCGTCCAAGGGGCATTCTTCCTGATTACAATTCGTCCAGAACCGAAGTTCCTATAGTGCCTTCCGGCATCTTCACCCCAAAGTTATCAGCCACCGTGGCTCCAATGACCGCAAATGTATCTGCCCCGCCCAGGTCCTTTCCGCCCTCCATGGACGGGGAATAGGCGATGAACGGCACCTGCTCCCTGGTGTGGTCCGTGCCTGTGTAGGTAGGGTCGTTGCCATGGTCCGCGGTGAGAATCAGAAGATCGTCCTCACCCAGAAGGGGGAGCAGCTCACCCAGCTTCTCATCAAAGCGCTCCAGCTCCCTGCCGTACCCTTCCGGATTGCGGCGGTGTCCCCACAGAGCGTCAAAATCCACCAGATTCACAAAACAAAGTCCGTTGAAATCCGTTTTTGCATACTGGATGGTCTGCTCCATACCGTGGACAGATGAGTTGGAATGGTTGGACTGTGTCAGTCCCTCGCCGTCAAAGATATCGTATATCTTACCAATGGACACCACATCATATCCCGCGTCCTTAAGGGCGTTGAGGGCAGTCCTTCCATATGGCTTCAGCGCGTAATCATGGCGGTTGGAGGTGCGCTTGAATTCGCCCTTCTTCATGCCGGTATAGGGCCTGGCAATGACCCGTCCCACTTTCCACTCATCCCGCAGCGTCAGTTCCCTGGCAATCTCACAGTAGTGATACAGGCTGTCAAGTCCCATGGTCTCCTCGTTGCCGCATATCTGAAGCACGGAATCCGCGGAAGTATACACAATCAGATGGCCTTCCCGAATCTCTTCCTCTGCCAGTTCATCCAGTATTTCCGTTCCGCTGGCGCTCTTGTTGCCGATGATTTTCCGTCCGGTCCTTTTCTCCAGCTCGTCTATCAGCTCCTTAGGAAAGCCGTGGCTGGTAAATGTCTGGAAGGGCGTGGTGACAAGAAGCCCCATCATCTCCCAGTGTCCCGTCATGGTATCCTTGCCCCGGCTTCTCTCCTTCAGGCGCATGTAACGCCCCAAGGGGTGTTCTGCCGGCTCCATCCCTTCCAATGGATGCAGGTTGACCATGCCCAGTTTTTTCAGATTCGGAATCTTAAGCCCCTGAACCTTCTGGGCAATATGCCCCAGGGTGTCCACCCCCACATCTCCATATTCCGGTGAATCCTCCACTGCCCCGATTCCAAGTGAATCCAGGACCACTACAAAGATACGTTTATATTTTCCCATCTTACGACCTCCTTAAAATAATGTGACCAGGCCTACTACCATGGCGCCGATCAGGCTTACCGCCACACCGCCTAACATGGCCTTAAACACCAGGCGGGCAAGGGTGCTTTTCTTTTCAGGGCACAGGACCGCGATACCTGAAACGCAGATTCCCAGACTGGAGAAATTGGCAAAACCGCACAGGGAAATGGCGCATATCATCCCTGTCCTGTAATCCATGGAAGATATCATGCCGCCCAGCTGCTGGAACGCCACGAATTCATTGAGGACCAGCTTGCTTCCCAGGAGATTTCCTTCCAGCAGGATTTCCGACGGATCCAGGCCCAGGAAAAAGCCAAAGGGAGCAAATACATAGGAAAATACCTGCTGAAGGCTGATACCGCAGACACCCAACAGTTTATTCACCGCTGCCACCAGAGCCACCATGGCCACCATGATGCTGCCCACCGGCACCAGTGTGCTGGCAATCAGAAGATACTCCATGGGAATGCCCAGGGCCGTATAACCGCCCAATATGGACACGGACATACTGCCCATGCCGGAAACCAGGACCACCATAACCTCGCTGTCCGTCATTTGGCCCAGGTACTTGCTCACCAGTATCGGGCTGTCGGTCTGTCCCAGAAACATGTTGGCAACCGCCACAAAGCTTTCCACCTCTGAGGTGCCCATAAGCTTACCCACTGCTTTACCAATCCATTTTACCACAAATCCCAAAATTCCGATATAGTAAAGAAAACTTACCAGGGCAGACAGGAATACAATGTTGCCCAGGACCTGTATGACAAATACAGATCCGGCGGCAGCGGTGCTGTCTGCCAGAGAACCGAACACAAAGCTTAAACCGTCCTGTCCGCAGTTGATGACGCTGGTCACTGCATCCGATACCTTAGACACCACGTAACGGCCGGCCGGAACCTTTACCAGAATCACCGCAATCAGGAACTGGGCAATCACTGCCTTAATCAACATTTTGACGGATATCTTTCTCCTTAAGCCTGCTTATCTGCCTGAATCAGTCTGCGGACGGCTTCCACCGCCACCTTGATGGCTGCCTCCGTATCGTGGACAATAGGATTATCCAGTCCTGCCTCCTGGCGCTCCTGGTTACCCACCACCAGGAAATCAGAACCGCAGCGCACCCTTAGGTGGCTGGCCGCAATAAACAGGGCAGCGGATTCCATCTCAGACGCCTTGCAGCCCATGCGCTTCCATGCCTCCCACTTATTCAGCAGCTCATAGCTCACCGGCATACGTTTGGGTTCATGCTGCCCGTAAAACGCATCCTTGCACTGCACCACTCCCGCGTGGTACGTGTATCCCAGCGCCTTTGCCGAGGAAACCAGGGCATTGGTCACATCCAGGTCAGCCACGGCCGGGAACTCGATGGGGGCGTATTCCCTGCTGGTTCCCTCCATGCGGATGGCGCCTGTGGCCACCACGATATCCCCGCCCTTCACGTCCATGTCCATTCCTCCGCAGGTTCCCACACGGATAAATGTATCAGCCCCGCACAGCACCAATTCCTCCATGGCAATGGATGCAGACGGGCCGCCGATGCCCGTGGAGGTCACGCTTACCTTTTCCCCGTCCAGATAACCGGTGTATGTAACATACTCCCTGCTGTCCGCCACCAGCACCGCATTGTCAAAATGTTTCGCAATCTTTTCGCAGCGTTTCGGGTCCCCCGGCATGATGACATACCGTCCCACGTCCCCCTTCCTGATCTGTAAATGGTACTGTAATCCTTCTTCTCCTGAATAGTTCTGCATGATAATTACCCTCTCTCAATTGATTTTTTTGCCTGCGCTTTTGCCTGCATCTTTGCTTGTATTTTTGCCTGCGCTTTGCCTGAACCTCAGCTTGCGCTTTTACTTGCATTTGCTTACATTTTACCGGCACTTACACTCTTGTTTTTGTTTGTTTATTTGTCTGTTTGTCGTGCATTTGTATAATATCATTTATCTTGTATAATTTCTAGATGGAATATTTTACAATTATTACAGCATACTTTTATGTATATTGACAATATAACTGTGCTTTTTTATAGTTTTTTACCGATTCAATCGTGTTATACAACTAGACATGTCTATTTTATTGACAAAACAGCTTCCGGGAATTATGATGTTTAATAGGGACTTGTATATTTTTTGTGATACAGCCAGACAGAAAGGATAGACCTATGGAAGTAGATGTATTATCTGAGAAAGCAAAGAAATTAAAACATGTGAAAGTATATAACCGCCTGTATTCCATGATACAAGACGGCGTGTATCCTCCAGGCGGCCAGCTTCCCTCCGAACCGGAGCTGGCACTGCAGATGGACGTAAGCCGCATGACCCTGCGCAGGGCTCTGGCGCTGCTGCAGGAGGATAATCTGGTAATCAACATACGCGGAAAAGGAAATTTCATCAGCGAACATAATCCCGACGCAGAGCTGCCGGGCCTGGAGGTCACACAGCACCCGGTCCGCTGTACGCTGTCCGGATCCATTGAGGAGACAGAGATGGAATTCCGCATAGAACCGCCCACGGAATCCATCAATCAGAACCTGAAACGGAAAACCGCCGTTGTGGTAATCGCAGACCGCTGGTATAAACGCGCCGGGAAGGCGTGTGCCTACAGCCTCAGTTTCATTCCCATTGAGGTTATTTCCGAAAAACAGATAGATTTAAGGGAGAAAGAAGATTTATTCCAATACCTGGAGCATGGCGTATATAAGGATGCCGGCAGCAGCACCTGCCAGCTCTCCTATACCACCACAGGCAATTTCACAGCCGTCAAGTACATGCTCTCCCAGCATGCATCCTTCATCCTGATCCAGGAGACACTATACGGTGAAAATCACCGGGTATTGGTATCCAGCAAGCACTATATACCTGTGGAATCCTTCAAAACTCAGGTCAACGCTGTGGCCGGGCACGTCTGAAGGCCCATTTTCATTAATCCAAATAATGCTTCGCCGCAAATAAGCCAGCTGGGTCCGGCAGAAAGAAAACACACCGGCCATATCCATCATGGAGCGGCCAGTGTGTTTGTCTTCCTACAATTGCTTTCAGCGCCCCCCCCCCCATTCCCCCTAACCCCCCGGGGGGGGCGTCATTTTACCATGGAAGTATTCCGACAGTCAATTTCGTTTTCCTTGCGTTTTTCTTACCGGTTCCTTACTGGCGGCACTTGTCTCAAGGGTCGAAGAATAAACTGCTGGGTGGCTTGGCGGCACCCAGCTTTTCTCATTTCCGGAATCTTGCCACCCAAAGTGCTTGATTTTCCCATATAAAAGGCTTATTCCGGGTGGCAGAGCCGTAGAATTGTTTTACCGGGCAATCTGCGTTTTTTTGAATCTCTGTCTGCCAGTTTTCTATAATCGTGTTTCTATCGGGCCGCCCGCATCGTCCTCTTGCCCTTGTAACGCTCCGTGACCGCCCGTGTTAACGTTTTCCGGCAGGACTCGGAAAGATGTACCATGAGCAGGTATATCGGCTCGTTGGCCTGATGTGAAACAACCACCATTTTCCGAAAATCAAGAAAAATCGCAGGGTCGAAAAGTGCGCTGGTTAAATACCATTATGTAAAACCCTCTTCCCCTCATTTATCGCTTTTTCACAGATATAAATACAGGAATTTAAATTTTTTATTATCTCCCCTTTTTTTACCAGTATATTTTCATATCGTTCCTCATCTAGCAGGAATTCTCCAGTCAAATAAAACTCATCTGGCGATAGACGAAATAGTTCTACCCATTGTTTGAGGATGTTCTTTAACTTTGTTATCTCACCATCTTCAATAAATGAAAATCCATAGTATGAAATACCATTTTGAAGTCTTTTGCCGTTCCAAGTTGTACTGATCCATTTCAAGCTATCTCCAATATATTGAATTATCATATCCGAAATGGAAACTGAATCCATATCTGAAGAAACCATACTCACATCACTATCTTTTGGAATAATTGCAAACTGATGTACTAATCCCACCTATAATCACCTCCGAACCTATTGCTTCCCAAATGATACAATAGAACCATCTGGCGCAATATCAATATATTTTCCATTCTTTTTGTATCGAATTGTACCTTCAACAGCTCCATCAACTCGGCTCTTTGTAGAACCTTTTTTAGCTGTTTTAGCAAATTCTTCTGCCTTTCTTAAATATTGGTCGCGGCTTGTAGCACCAACTTCATCACCATGCCTGCCATAATGGTAGTCCAAAGAATCTTCTGGAGAATCAAAGCTTCCTTTATTCCAGTTTCCAGTCTCAGAATCCCCCTTATCATCTTTATTATTCTTTCCACCCCCAAACATCACAATACCAGTGTTTTCTATTGCGATAGCATCGCCATCCATTACCATTATGTTACCATATTCATCAGCTACAACCATTACCGTCTGTGGCCCAGTTCCATTCATGGAATGCATCACTATCACAAATAAGGTACCTGCATTTTTACAGTTGGCAAGTATTTTTCCTATCTGTTCTCCTGCATCATACCAATCCCAATAGATTACATCTCCGGTTTCCTCAAGGTATGTGTTACCCTCTGCTTTCATCCCCAGAAGGCTATCCATCGCTTCATCTCCTAATTTTACCGTAACTGTGATTCCCGTTATAAAATCATCACACCGTTTCAAATAGGGGGATGCCTTTTCTACCGCTGCATCCATGGCCTTTTTTATCTCACTGGTTTTCTTCCCAACATTCTCGTTTATGTCTTCCGCAACCTTACCCGGATATGACCATAAACCATTCCAAAAGTCGGACAACATCTTTCCGGAAATATAGTCATAAAGGTCGCCAACATACGGGATGTTACTCTTACCGCTTGGGTCAATATAATTCAGCGGGCTGCTCTTCACATAATTATACCGGTTCAGTGTCAGCGGATCTGTGATATCCCCAAAGGCATTATACCGGTACGACTGCCAGATATATCCATCAATTCCTGTCACACCGGTCACGCTGCCTCTTGGGTCATAGGTATAGTAGCCGGTCCAGCCAGTGAAACGCTCATTGGTCAGGCGTTCATTCCCGTAGCTGTATGCCGTATCCATTATACCATTGATATTCAGCTCCATCAACACTTCCACATGGTCGCGGTTCACATCATTGACATATTCCACCAGCTCATAATTCTTCTGTTTCCCGGTGGTCTTAATCATGTCAATCAGTTCCTGCTCCAGCTCGGATACCTCGCCCGCCACCGGGAACAGGATGCCGCTCTGATTCTGGCTCCCGCCTGTATTATTGGTGTTTCCGCTGGCATTTCCGTTATTGTCATTGGTTCCTCCGGTGCTGCTGTTGCCGTTGCCATTTCCGCTGTTGCCGTTTCCGTTTCCATTGTTTCCGTTCCCCCAGCCATAATGGTTCCCATTGCCGCCGTTCCCGTTATTGCCGTTATCATTCTTTCCGGCATAGCTGGCTGCCGCATTGCCTGGGCTTACGGCACCCGGGGCTGCATTGCCTGGTGTCGCAGTCATGGTTTGCCCAGAGTCAGCGTTGGCCGTATCACTGCTGTCTGTTCCTGCCTCCTCCTGGGCTGTTACAGTCTCCTCCTGGATTCCTAAACCTTCCGCCAGTCCTCCAAGGATTTCTTCACTGAAGAGACGCTCAGCCAATGCCTGGCTTACGCCGGCACCGAGTTTCCCCGCTTCCGGCTCTTCACCGGTAAAGAATTCTGCGATGGCTGCCGCGGCGCCCTTCTTATTGCCGTTTCCATTGCCGTTGTTGCCGCTTCCGGTGTTGTCCTTGTTGTTTCCGTTCCCATTTCCGGAATTCCCCTTCCAGTCATCATCGGTATGCAGGTTGTAGTTCAGCTGGAATATGCGGTTCCCGTCGCCGTCATAGGCCATGGCCACCAGCAGGTCGTGGGCATCACGCACTGCCTTGAGACGGTTCTCCACGCTGTACTCATAGCTCTTCTCCACCTTGCGGTTCCCATCCGGCTTGACTTCCTCTTCCAGGATCCGGTTTCCATCGGCATCATAACTATATTCCACGTTCCTGTAATGCTTCCCATCGTATTCACGGACCTTTACCATCTGGTTCGATGCATTGTAGGTGTACTCCGCGCTTTCCTGCACGCTTCCGTTCCGGGCCTTGCTGTAGAAGATACGGTTTCCCATATCATCATACTTGAACACATAGTCATAACGGCCCTGGCGGTCCTCATTCTCGGTTGCGGTCAGGAGCCTGCCGTCATCATCGTATGTGAAGGCACGTTTCGTCTCTATGATCTGGAAGTTGTAGATACCGTCCTTGTCATGTTTGTTGATATGCTTGTTGCCGTGCGGGAACAGGTCATCGTGCCAGCTCTCATGCTTCCCGTCATGCTTGTCATCCCAGGCATACGCATACAGGCTTTCAACCGCGTCCTCCGCCACGATGAACCCGCGGTCATCATAGGTGTAATCATACCGGCTGACTATCCATTCACATTCGTCGCACCGGTTGACCATGGACACGATCTGGTCCCTGGCATTGTAGGTGTTGTAGGTATTCACCCCGTTGGGGCGGTGGATTTCCGTCACACGGTTGATGGCATCATATACATAGGTGGTGACGGCGCCGGTTCGGTCTGTCACCTTTGTCAGGTTGTCATTCTTATCGTATTCATAACGGACACTCTTCCCATCCGGATAGGTGATGCTCTCCAGCTGGTCACATCCGTCATAGGCATAGGTGGTGACCTCACCGGAGCCGGTGGTTACCTTGGTAATCCGTCCAAGCCCGTCATATTCATAACTGCTGGCCCCGCTTCGGTCCATCATGGAGACACGCTGGCCCAGGACATCATAGCCATAAACCACACCTTCATTTACGGCGTTGCCGTCCCCGTCCTCATAGGCTTTCTCCACCAGGCTGTTGAGGACATCGTAATCATAGGATACCTTGTTCCCGCCATTGCTTATGTAGGAGGTCATGCGCCCCCCGATGTCATATCCCATCCGCTCAGTCCGTCCGGACGGGTCATGTATGCTGGTCATGTTGCCTTCCAGGTCATAGGTATAGGCAGTGGTGCGCTTCATGGTATCCGTCATGGAGGTCACATTCCCCATCACATCATAGGTGTAGGTAGTGGTCAGCTCACTCGGCATGGTCACACGCACCAGGTTATCCAGGATATCATAGCTGAACCGGGTCACCAGGCCATTGGTGGCCTTCACACTCAGGGTATTCCCATGCGGATCGTAGGTGTATGCTTCTGTAAGCCCCATGCGGTCCGTCACACTGGTGACACGGCTTCCCGGGTCATAGGCGGCCATGATTGTCTCCTCCAGCGGGTTCTTAAATCCCACCTGACGGTTGTCCTTGTCATACGTGTATTCATAGACGTATCCCTTTCGTTCCGTTTGTCAAGGACATAGTGCGGATTTTTTCAAAAAAGATTTTACGGGGGTATGAGCGCGTTATGCGCCCATATCCCGTTTAATCAGCCGTTTAATCTTGTCGCTCATGTTTTCGGTACTGGTGGTGCTGAAATGGAATGACACTCTATAGGCCGGTCTCCCGATCTTCTTCACAAGCGCCGGTCTGTCCTCCGGCGCGGGCGCTGCTGTGGTGTTCTGGGTCATTTTCTCATTGCTCATAAGGTCATATACTCCTTTCCCGGACAGCCCGCCGGTGGCGGCGGGGTAATTGTCCAAACAATCAGGTTTTCGGTTCAATTTTGGGTTACAATCCCCTTTGCCGCCGCTTTCGTGGCTTACTCCTGTTCCTCCCGGAAATTCCTGCCGGAAAAGAGGACGGGCGCACACCATTCCAGTATGCGGTCATAGATTCTGGCGTGGGCCAGATCGGGCGGGTTCTTGATTTCTTCCAGCTTCAGGTTGGTTGTGATAATCATGGGCTTGCGGCTGCGGTAGCGGCCATCAATGACCGTAAACATCTGCTCCATCGCGTACTCGGTGTTACGCTCCACGCCCAGATCGTCGATAACCAGCAGGTCATACATTCCCAGACTGGCGATAAAATCCACCCTGTCCTCGGAGAATATACCTGTCAGCCGGTCCAGGATAGTGGGGAAGTTCGTCATAAGCACCGGAATATCCCGGTCAAGCAGCGCATTGGCGATACAACCGGCGAAAAAGGATTTCCCGGTTCCCACATCCCCAAACAGTAGCAGGCCGGTGTTGTCCCGGTAGGCTTCATCCCAATGCTCCACATAGGCGCGGGCTTTCTTCATCAGCGGATTTTTCCCGTTGTCGTTGGCAAAGGTGTAATCGTACAGATAGCGGTCTTGAAGTCCCTGCGCCCTCCGGCGCTTGATACTCTCCATGCGGTTCCGCTGTTCCTCCGCCTCCTTGCGCTGGCGTTCTGCTTCGGCCTGACAGGGGCAGATACAGCGGGGCATGAAATAGCCGGATTTCCCAAAACAGGGAAAAGCGGTCTGCCGGTTGCCGCCGCATTTCTTACAGTGGATAAGCCCGTCAGCCGGGTCTATGTATTCATCCCCGGCAAGGGTCGGATCGGCGGCAGCTTTGTCAATGATGGCGCGGATTTCTGTGGTAATCTCAATCATACGGTTTCGTCCTCCTTTACGCTGTAATCCCGGTTCCGGGTGGGCGGCGCTGCTTTCTTTCTGTCCTCGGCAGCCCAGCGCCGAATGGTGGCGGCATGGTTCTGATACTGCTTGCCGGTAGATGCCATATACTCGGATAGCCGGTCAATATAGGTCTGCCACAAGTCCGGGAGTTCCTCTTGCAGTTCCGACAGGTCTTTGTCAGACAAAATCACATTTTGGTAACGTCCATAGGAGCGGGCGGTCTGTCCCTTTTCTAACTCTCTCTATCTCTAACTCTATCTCTTTCTCTATCTCTGGTGGATGAATGTCGGACAAATGTCCGCCCATTTGTCCACCACGTTTTTTCTGCGCCTGCAACGCCATTCTCGCCTGCTTTTTTCGTTCTCCCTCGGTAGAGGACTGTCCGATCAGGAGTTCTATATTGCTCATATAATAGGCTCCATTCGCCATAACCTCCACAAGCCCCAACTGCAAATAGATTTTCAGGGCGCGCTCTACGGTTCCCACCTGTTGCCGGGTGAGGGTGGCAATCATCTGGGGCGTGTACGGGATGTTCTCGTCAAGCTGGAGCTTGCCGCCATGTTTCAGCGATTTCAGATACAGCTTGAGCAGGATATACGAATACAGAATCCCGTCCTGCATACTTTCCAGCAGGACAATGGAATCATCATCAAAATAGTTTTCTTTCAGTTTCAGGTAATAATATTTTCGATTGTCTGACATAGGTTTGCTCCTTTGGGTCTGTAATGGGGGCCTGTCCGCATTTTAAGGGCCGTTTTCAGTTCCTTATCCAGCGGCAGCACCGCCGCCCGGAACCACCGGCACAGCAGGGAGTAGGAAATGCTCTGGACACAGACACATTCCTCCCCATCGTCCAGCGCAAGGCAGTTGCCGCAATCGTAATTACAGCACTCATGCACCAGTCGCCGCGCCCTGCGGTACTGCCGGTAGTCCATGACGGGGATTTTGTCACGCTGCCCGGTTGCCATAGCGCACATGGCAGCGGCACACGGGCGGCTGCTCTTTTGCAAAAACCGGCTCCGGTTGCTCTGCGCCTGCTGGCGCGGGCGGCATAGGCGGCACCGGGATTTGAATGGTTATCGTAATCATCAAAATTTCTTTCTGCATTGAGTCCTCCTTAAAAATTTGTAAATTTCATGGCTGTTGAGTTGATTTTGCATTGCAATTCGCATATAATATAAGTGCAATGAAATGCGAAAGGGGTTGATACTATGGCAAGCACGACAAATTTCAGCGTCCGCATGGACAGCGACATCAAAAAACAGTGCGAAACGCTTTATGGCGAGTTAGGCATGAACCTGACAACCGCAATCAATGTGTTCCTGCGTCAGTCTTTACGTGTCGGCGGTTTTCCCTTTGAAGTCCGGCTGGAACAGCCTAACAAGGAAACCATTGCCGCCATGCTGGAAGCAGAACGTATCGCGCGTGATCCCAGCGTGAAGCACTACTCCGATGTAGAAGAAGCACTCCGGGAGCTGAAACGATGAACCGTGATATTGTTTGGACGACACAGTTCAAAAAAGACTACAAGCTGGCATTGAAGCGGCACCTCAATATTGATTTACTGGATGATATTATCCGGGCATTATCGAGGGGCGAAACATTGCCAGAGAAAAACAAAGACCATGCGCTGTCCGGCGATTGGATAGGACACCGGGAATGTCACATTCAGCCGGACTGGCTGCTGGTTTACCGCATTGAGGACGATGTGCTGGTACTGACACTGGCCCGCACCGGAACACACAGCGATTTGTTCGGAAAATGAAAGCACAGGCCGCCGTATGGAGAATTTTTCTGTACGGCGGTTTTGCTATGCTCATAGCTCGTGATCCTCCTTTTTCCTGCTCTGGTCGGGCTGCTCCTTTTCCAGCTTCTCGGCGACTTTCCGCAAGCTCTCCACGGCCTTGATTTCCTCCCGCATGGCTTTCATCTGCTGGTACTGCAAATCTTTCTGCGCCGACAGCTTATCCATTTCGGCCTGCCATTTCTTCGGGGTGATCGGCTCGCCGGCAGCTTTCAGATTTTCCAGATACCGGGCGGCGGCTTCATACAAAGCAAGCTCCGCGCTGTGACGCTGCTCAAATAGTTCCCGCTTGCTGGGTTTCACTTAGTCAAGCTGGCGGCGGGTTCCCTTGTGCTTCTCATACTGCGCCCACATTTTCAGGTGTTCGTCCAGCTTTTTTCTCCGGCGCTCCCCGCTGACGAGCTGGCCGCGCAAATCATAATAAGCGCCATTCATGGCGGAGATTTTTTCATGTAGCTGCTGCATGGAAGTAATCCCGTTGCTGTGCAAGAAATTGAACAGGGCGGCGCTCTGTTTTAATGCCTTGGCCTTGCCATAGTTGGAATGGGCCGCGCTACGGTTCATTTCATGCTGCGCCTGCCATAGCTGCGTCATAATGCTGTCTTTGCCCTGCGGTCTGGCGGCTTCTTCCTTAGACCAGTTATAAAGCCGGGTAATGCGGGCCTTGATCTCTTTCAGCAGCTTATTGTCGGCGGCAATCTGCCGGTTGACATTCCCTTTCTCGGTCTGGATGCCGCGCTTCTCCATCTGGAAAGCGGCAACGCCCAGATGGATGGAAGGAATCTTATCAATCCCCTGACGCTTATAGCTGCGGTGGTCTATCCGGTCTGACAGGCCGATAGCCGCCTGCGCCCGGTTCACATATTCCGCCCACGCTTTGCGCCACAATTCCACATTCCCTTTGTCGTTCCAGTCCGTGGTATCTTCCCTGTGATTTTTCCAGCCGCCTTTCCCGTCCGGGATGCGGTTGCCCTGTGCGTCCAGCTCATATACCTTGCGGCACTTCGCAGCCCACTCGCCATTTTCTTTCAGGGGGCGGACGGTCAGCAGGACATGGAAGTGGGGGTTGCCGTTCCCTTTGTCGTGGATGGCAAAATCGGCGCACATCCCCTTGTCCACAAAGTTGTCTTTCAGAAAAGAGCGGACAAGGGCAAGCTGCTGTTCTCTGGATAGTTCGCGTGGCAGGGATGCTTCAATATCACGGGCAAGCTGGCTGTCCTTTGCTTTCTCGATCTGCTCCACGCTGTTCCAGAGGGAGCGCGGTCAGAAAATTCCGGCGGGGCATTGGGCGGCAGCATGATCTCGGTGTGAATGACGCCGCGCTTTCGGGTATAGTCATGGGTCTGCCCGTCCCATTCGTTTGTCAGCTTCGTCCTGCTCCGGTAAGCGGCAGCTTCTACGGCAGACCGGCCCTCGCTGCGCTTGACGATCTTAACGGGAAAATGGCAGAAATCCATTGGTACAGCCTCCTTTCGGGTGGGGATATATAGGTTCCGTGGAGCATGACAGACGCAGGGCGGGTGTCATGCTGCGCGGGGCGCACAAGGGGTTTGGGGAGTGTAGCTCCCCATCGCGCTCGGAGAGCGCAATAGCCCCCGGCAGGCGCACGACACCGGCAACGGTGTATAAGTGCGCCGTTAGTTTTTCAAAGTACCTCTGTTTCCGGGCTTTCGGGCCTGCTTTCCGGCAGCTTCGGCACTCCCGGCAGGCGGAAGAGTGACAGCAAAAACGACTTGACTTCCTCGCCGGGCAGACCGGCAAGAGAGGGAAAGACGCTTTCCAGAATTGCGCCATGCTCGATCAGGCGGCGCGTCCTCGCCCTGCGCTCGGCATCGGTTTGTTTGTTCAACAGGATTTTCTGCCGGTTCTCCAACTGCCGGATTTCCCGCTGTACCTTTTCCTGCTCCGTCTGTAATTTTTTCAGTTCTTTCATAGGCAGCGCCTTTCATCGTTCCGGGCGGGTCAGCTTTTTGTCGTGATAAAACCGCCACGCACCAACGGTGGCATGGCTGATAATCTTGATTTCTCCCCGCTCGGCGCTGGCTCTGGCATTTTTATAGCCCTCGGCAGAGAGGAAAAAGCGGTAACGCCCGCCGGGTGTTCCCACAGGGCTGTTGGAGTTTAAGATGTCCAGTACAACCATGTGCCGTGTGCTTGGCAGGCTGCGCTCCATCCCGAACAGGTCATGCCCCAACAGTGGCGGCTCTTGTATTCCGGCTTCGGTCAGCCGGTCAGGGCTGGGCTGGCCGTTTTCTCCCTTAAAGCAGGCTTTTACACCTGCAATAAAATGACTGAATTCCGGTTCCGGCACCTCCAGCAGCTTGTCAATGGTGTTCTCCACAATCGCTTTTGTCAGCGGTTCTTTTGCCGCCCGCCGGACAGCCCGCAATTCCGTCAGGATCGCGTCCTTATCCGGCATGGCGTATTGATAGATCAGTTCCAATTCGCTTTGTATAAATTTCATTCTTCAAATTCCCTCCATTTCTTTTTGTCAAAGTAAGTACGCAGCTTCTTCAATCCGCTGCGGATGGATTCGGAAACAACGCTGACGCTCACGCCCTCGCTGGCGACAATCTCCTGTATTGCCATGCCGGACAGATACCGGGCGCGGATGCGGCGGGCCTGCGTGGGCGTTAAACAGGACAGAGCTTCTTCTAATCGTTCCAGCGTCAGCAGGAAAAACCGTTCTTCCTCCTGCTCCATGAGAATTTCCTCCGGGGATTTTTCAAATCCGCACAGCGCGTCATTCTCAATCCCGTCCTCCCGGTCAAGGGAGAAATATGCCTTGTGGTAATACATCTTTCGGATGCGGTTGTTTTCCTCCCTGTGCATGAGTAAAAGGGCCTCGGCCACTTCATCGGAAACCTCAACAAATGTGTCTTTGGTAAACAGCGGGTAATAGTATTTTTTCAGGTTGACGGTCTGCATAGGCCGCACCTCATTCCACCCGGTTCCGGCGGCTGTAATACTCTTGCAGGCGCTTCAAACCGGCGTGGACGGAGCGGCAGACCACATCCTTGTTGATGCCCTCCTCCTGTGCGATTCCGGGAAAATTTAAGCCACGCAGATAGTAGCTGCGGACGCGGCGGGCCTGCACCGGCGTGATCTGGGAGAGGGCTTCATCCAGCATGGACAGCAGCCGGTCACGGGCGGCCTGTTCCTCCTGAAGCACAAGCACTTCCTCCGGGGACGGACTGTGTTCCAGCGCATAGTTCTCCGTCCAGTCATAGGCGTCCAGCGAGTAGTACGCCTTGTGGCGGCAAGTCCGGCGGTAATAGTTCTCCATCTCCCGGACAGACAGCAGCATGGCCTCCGCCACCTCATCGCTGACCTCCACAAACACATCCTCAGTGTAGTAGGGGTAGTAATACTTTCTCAGATTGCTTGTTTTCATGGGCTAACCTCCTAAAAATGGAGAGAGGACAGGCAGCTTCAAAACTGCTTGTCCTCTCTGATGATGTGAGGGAAAAAGTTCCTCTCACTGGTTGGCACTATGGAGGCAGTCATCATGAAAAAGATAAAAATTGAGTTTACCAATGAGCGGC
>ERZ791895.728-NODE-728-length-18570-cov-41.365379_pt1 | contig 18570 bp, 17 predicted proteins | sample MGYA00510153_ERZ791895 | MGnify/ENA primary metagenome ERZ791895 (study PRJEB30046, sample SAMN00792064) | human gut metagenome | study: EMG produced TPA metagenomics assembly of the A metagenome-wide association study of gut microbiota in type 2... | reverse complement strand
ATCATAACAAAAAAAATAAGAATAGGGGTTCTTTCCCTACTCTTATATAGTACGAAAAATTAGAGGAGGTCACAGATGAACATTAAAGTGATAGGTACGGGTTGCGAAAAATGCGATGCGCTATATAAAAATGTCCAAAACGCAATCAAAGAATTGGATATTGATGCGGAAATCGAAAAGGTGGAAGACCTAATAGATATAGTTAAATTGGGAGTAATGACTTCCCCCTCATTAATGGTGGATGGAAAACTGGTTATTTCTGGAAGGGTCGCTAAAATGGAGGAACTTGTCAAACTCTTCCGATAGACACTTTCATACAATTTTCAAAATGGTTCCTGGCGTATCTCACCAGGAACCATTTTATATAACAATATCCAAATATTCTATAGCAGCTTTATTATTCACATGACTATCACCAAACCACTAATAATGATAAAACCGACACGTACACTACTCTTATCAGCACTTTCCGTAAAATTCATATGCGCGCATTCTGGTTTAGGCACCAGAATAATATTTTATGCTTTACAAATTCAAATATATATTTTATGACTACTACCACAAATGCTGTAAACATTAATCCCCCCAACCCACTAATACCGGCCCAAAGCAACCGATAAATATTACGGCCATAGATGACAAATAAAATGTGGGAAGATGTGCGATAAGGTACGGTCTGGCTGTCCACTGTCTCTTTCACGTTTCTCTCAATATCACCACCTCAATATTCTTCCCATAAAGAACACCAAAATCCTCCATCAATCTTGACAAAGGTGTTACACTATGGTACACACTATACAAGGAGGTGGACAATATGGCTGTTTCTAAAAATAACGTGAGAGTACCTATAACAATCCCCAAGGAATTAAAACAGCAGTTAGACGAACTGGCAAAAGAGGATAAGCGTACCTTTTCCAACTTATGCGCTAAGATACTGTCTGACTATGTTGAGCAAAAAAAGGATGGTGAGTAATCTTTGAGAATCTATATATACAGCCGTAAATCGGTATATACGGGCAAAGGGGAAAGCGTTGAAAACCAGATTGAAATGTGCAGGGAGTATATTTCAGCCAAAATCCCCGAATCAGATAAGGCGGAAATTGTCGTTTATGAAGACGAAGGCTTTTCTGCAAAAAATACGAACAGACCGCAATTTCAGAAAATGCTTCGTGATATAAAACTAAACAAACCAGAATATGTTGTTTGCTACCGCCTTGACCGTATCAGCCGTAATGTCAGTGACTTTTCTTCTCTGATTGAAGACCTGAACAGCTATAATATTTCATTTGTCTGTATCAAGGAAGAATTTGACACCTCAAAGCCTATGGGAAAGGCTATGATGTACATAGCTTCGGTTTTCGCCCAACTGGAAAGAGAAACGATTGCAGAGCGTGTCCGTGACAATATGCTAATGCTGGCAAGAACTGGACGCTGGCTGGGCGGCACTACCCCAACAGGATTTACTTCTGAAAAGATACAGGAAATCATCATTGACGGTAAAATCAAGACTTCCTGCAAGCTAAAGGACAATCCGGAGGAACTTAGAACCATCGACTGTATTCTGGAAAAGTTCTTAGAACTTCGAAGTATATCCGGAGTAAGCAAATATCTAATCAAGCAAGGAATCAAATCACGTACGGGGAAAATATTCTCTCTGTTAGGGATTAAAGAAATACTGCAAAACCCGGTTTACTGTATCGCTGATGAGGACGCATGGGAATACTTTACGGAACATCATTCAGACGTTTGCTTTGAAAAAACCGAGTGTTCCAATAAATATGGTCTGCTGACATACAATAAACGTGATTACAGGAAGAAAAATGCCCCAAGGCAGGGTATGGATAAATGGATTGTAGCTATCGGAAAGCACAAGGGGCGTATTTCCGGTAAAAAATGGGTAGCCATTCAGAACATCCTCAAAGATAACATCCCCACAGGTACGAAACCAGCTATCATGCATAATGACTATTCCCTGCTGTCCGGCTTAATCTTCTGCGACAAGTGCCAGAGCCGGATGTTCGCAAAGCAGAGAAGCGGCAAAGGCGGCAACCGTGAACTCTACTACTATATTTGTAACAACAAACTGCGTGGAGGTTTAAAATTATGTGACTGTCAAAACCTCAATGGGCAGCAGGCGGACGATATTGTTTGTGAATACCTCATGCAGTACACGGATGAAAATTCCGGTATCTACAAGCTGCTGGAAAAGCTGAAACAGGATTTACAGGGCCAGACACAAAAAAGTCCCCTATCAGTCCTTGATGATAAAATCACCAAATGTAACAGCGAGATGGACAACCTGATCAACACACTGTCACACGGAAACTTAGGCACAGCTTTCATTGAACGTGTAAATGCCAGAATCATGGAACTGGACAAAGAACTGGCTTCCATGAAAGAAGAAAAAAAACGTCTGCAAAAGGATGTCAGCGTCATAACTGACAGGGAAATCCAAGTTGATATGCTGTCCACGGCGTTGTCCAGCTTCAAAGACAATTTCCATACACTGACAATCGAAGAAAAACGCACCTTAATCAAGCTGATGGTTAAGAAAATTGTCTGGGATGGCAAAGATCTCCATATTTTTATCGACGGCGAGTAGGGAACTGTCAGCCCTCTACTCGTCGTATGGAGCAAAGTTACCGTTTAGGTGGTGGCGCATTCCCCACACTCATCGCCATCATCTCCATGTTCTTTGTGGGTGTATCCGGAGGAGCCTTTGACTCCATGCTGTCAGCCCTGCTCCTGACCCTGTTTATTGTACTGGGCGTATGCATGACCTTTGTGGTCTCCAAAGCCCTTTCCATGACCGTGTTAAAGGGAATTCCCTCTTCCTTCACCCTGGAGCTGCCTCCTTACCGGCGTCCCCAGATTGGCAAGGTGATTGTCCGTTCCATCTTTGACCGGACCCTGTTCGTGCTGGGGAGGGCCATTGCGGTGGCTGCCCCTGCGGGCCTTTTAATCTGGGTCATGGCAAATGTACAGGTAAACGGCATCACCCTGTTAGCCCATTGTTCCGGTTTCCTGGATCCCTTTGCAAGGCTTCTTGGAATGGACGGAGTGATTCTGATGGCATTTATCCTGGGGCTTCCTGCCAATGAAATTGTAATTCCCATCATTATCATGGCCTACATGGCCCAGGGAAGCCTTCTGGAATTTGACAGCCTGGCACAGCTGAGGGAATTGCTGGTAAATAACGGCTGGACCTGGATTACCGCTGTCAGTACCATGCTTTTCTCCCTGATGCACTGGCCCTGCACCACCACCCTTCTTACTATCCGAAAGGAATCAGGCAGTTTTAAGTGGACAGTTATGTCCTTCCTGGTGCCTACGGTCTGCGGAATCGTGCTGTGCTTTGCCTTTACAGCCGTAGCCCGGTTGTTTGTATAAAAAGAGCTTCCCCGCACATACGGCAGGAAAGCAAAAAGGATGGGACAGCAGCACACATATTCCTGTGCTGTGTCCCATCCTTAATTATACTTTATCAATCAAATATCGTGTCTGGGGGATTAATACATTCCGCCCATATCAGGTGCTGCCGGGCCTGCCGGAGCCGGCTCCTTGATGTTTGCAACAACAGTCTCTGTTGTCAACAGTGTGGAAGCAACGCTGGTTGCGTTCTGAAGTGCGCTTCTTGTAACCTTTACAGGATCCAGGATGCCTGCTTCAATCATATCCACATACTCTTCCTTGTAAGCGTCAAAGCCGTGGCCTACAGAGGATTCTTTTACCTTATTTACAATAACGGAGCCTTCCAGTCCTGCGTTGGCCACGATGTGGTACAGAGGAGCCTCCAGAGCCTTTAAGATGATTCTGGCGCCGGTCTTCTCATCGCCTTCCAGTCCGTCAGCAACACTCTTCACTTCTCCTGCTGCGTGTACATAAGCAGAACCGCCGCCTGCGATGATGCCTTCCTCTACGGCTGCTCTTGTGGCGTTCAGCGCATCTTCCATACGAAGCTTAGCTTCCTTCATCTCTGTCTCGGTTGCAGCGCCAACACGGATAACGGCTACACCGCCTGCCAGCTTAGCCAGACGCTCCTGCAGCTTCTCTCTGTCAAAATCAGAGGTGGTTTCCTCGATCTGCTTGCGAATCTGGGATACCCTTGCGGAAATGGCATCCTTGTCGCCCATGCCGTCAACGATGATGGTGTTCTCTTTCTGAACCTTAACGGATTTTGCACGTCCCAGCTGCTCCATGGTTGCATCCTTCAAATCCAGACCCAGTTCCTCGGAAATAACAGTACCGCCTGTCAGGATAGCGATATCCTGCAGCATCTCTTTCCTTCTGTCGCCGTAGCCGGGAGCCTTTACAGCCACTACGTTGAATGTGCCTCTCAGCTTGTTTACAATCAGGGTGGTCAGTGCTTCGCCTTCCACATCCTCAGCGATGATGAGAAGTCTTGCGCCCATCTTAACTACCTGCTCCAGCAGAGGAAGCAGATCCTGGATATTGGAAATCTTCTTATCGGTAATCAGCACGTATGGATCGTCTAAGTTAGCTTCCATCTTATCCATATCCGTGCACATATAAGCGGACAGGTAACCTCTGTCGAACTGCATACCTTCAACCAGGTCAAGCTCTGTCTTCATTGTCTTGGATTCTTCAATGGTGATGACGCCGTCCTTGGAAACCTTCTCCATAGCGTCTGCTACCATGGTTCCCACTTCATCATCGGAAGCAGAGATGGCAGCTACCCTTGCAATCTGCTCTTTGCCGTTGATCGGCTTGCTCATCTTCTTGATAGCTTCCACAGCTGCATCTGTAGCCTTCTTCATACCTTTTCTCAGAACGATTGGGTTTGCGCCTGCTGCCAGATTCTTCATGCCTTCGTTTACCATGGCCTGAGCCAGAACAGTTGCTGTGGTGGTACCGTCTCCGGCCACATCGTTGGTCTTGGAAGCAACTTCCTTGATCAGCTGTGCGCCCATGTTCTCATATGGATCCTGCAGCTCGATTTCCTTTGCAATGGTAACACCGTCGTTTGTAATTAACGGAGCGCCGAAGGACTTATCCAGGACAACGTTGCGTCCCTTCGGTCCAAGGGTCACACGTACAGTATCTGCTAACTGGTTAACGCCTGCTTCCAGTGCCTTGCGGGCTTCTACGCCATATTTAATCTGCTTTGCCATCTTTCATCAACCTCCAATATTCTATGTTCTACTGTTTTATTTATTATTCAACAACTGCCAGGATATCGTTTTGCTTTACGATAACGTACTTCTCATCCTCAATCTCTACTTCTGTTCCTGAGTACTTGGAATAGATTACCTTGTCGCCGGCCTTAACCTGCATGGTTACTTCCTTGCCGTCAATAACTCCGCCTGGTCCCACTGCAATAACCTCTGCCTGCTGTGGCTTCTCCTTGGCAGCCCCCGGAAGGACGATGCCGGACTTCGTTGTCTCTTCTGCAACTAACTGCTTTAACACTACCTTGTCAAACAATGGTACTAACTTCATGATTAAATTCCTCCTTGCGCGATATTCTGATTTTTCTTTCTTGTTTTCATTTCCTTACTGCTTTCTTTTGCTCACATGATATGTTATATCACCAGTTATTAGCACTGTCAAGAGTTGAGTGCTAATTTCTTTTAAATTTATTGTTTTTTTACAATTAGCTGTTTCTTTTTTTTTCCATTCGTATTACAATAATAACAATAAGGCATAATATGACCCAGAGGGGAGCTTTTATGCATCACCATTACAAGAAAGGGGTTTTTGGCATGGCAAAGAAAGGTTTGGGTAAATTCGTAGCATTTGCAGCAGTAACCGGTGCTGTGGCTGCCGGCGTTTCCTACGTACTTCAGTATAAGACATACCACAGGGAGCTGGAAAAGGATTTCCGGGAATTCGAGGATGGCGGCGAGGACAGAACCGACGAGGACGGCACGGAGCGCACCATTGATGCACGCAGCCTGGACCGCAATTACATCTCTCTTTCCTCCAGCAAGGACGAATTCAAGGTAGCTGCCAAAGATATGGCCCAGGCAACGAAGAATGTCCTTAAGGATGCCGGAAGCCTGTTGTCGGACACTGCCCACGAGGCTGTTTCCGCTGCCGTGGACACGGCTCAGATTGCACTGCAGACCGTGAAGACAAAGAAAGCGGATTTCATGGATGAGCACTCCAGGGATAAGGATGATGATTCTGATTTGTTTGAAGATGAGGGCTTTCTGGACGACGACTATGTGGACGAGGACGACCTCTATGATTACCGCCGCATGGACGGCAGCTCCTCCTATGATTCAGGAGATCTTACGGAAGATGATTACGACGACAGCAGCGAGGAGCCTGAGAAATCGGAAGCAGGCCGCTCTACCGCTATCATTGAGGAAGATACACTGGAATAACACAGCGGTTTAGGACCATGTAAATGAACCAAAACAGTATAAAACAGAAAAACTCCGGGAGCATGACAGTTCATGTTCCCGAAGTTTTTTGGCACTTTATTCTGTATTTCATTTATCCGTTTACTCTTTTTTTTCTTCTTTTTAACTCTTTTTGACTCCTTTATTCCTCCCAGGCCAGAAGGTTAATCCACACAGGCTGGTCAGCCAGCTTCTCATCCATGATGTAGGCATGGCTGTCATCCTCCTGGGACATAAGCTGATACTCCCCACGTTCCTCTATATAGATCCAACGGTCATCTAACTGTACCGTACCGTCCTTTACTTCCAGCTTCCAGGTGGATGTCTCTCCCTCCTGGTTCAGGGTGGTATAGGTCACCTCCCCCTCCAGCCTGTCACCGGTAAATCTCCCGGTCTTGCACACATCCCTGGCTTCCCCCTGGGGGCTGTTCTCATAATAGCAGTATCCTGCATGGCCATCGCCCTCCATTTTTCCATCCTTCCACAATCCCTGGGAGTAATCATACCTGGGGGCATCCAGTTCAACCACCTGAAGGGCCGTACATTCCCCTTCCGGCCTGCCGCCCTTAAAGGTACCGTAATACAGGGTCTTAGGCATGGTAAGGACCAGCCCCTCACCCTCCATGGACTGGCTGAATGACCGGCCGTCATAAAGATACCGCGCCCCATCCATGACCTCATAAAACAGAGTCACAAGCTCCTCCTCACCGCTGTCCATGACCTGGGCGGCAGTCTCCAAATCCCGCGTCTCTAATGCATTTATGATTTTGTCCAGAACCGCCTTCTGGGATTCTGTCACATCCGGAAGGATCTCTGCGTCTTTCCCTCCCGTCCGGGCCAGATCCTCCCCTGCGCCTTCTGCCGCCTGCGCAGCCCCTGCGGTACCTGGATAAGCCCCGGCCTTCCCCACGGGACCGCCATCTTCATCCGCCGGACCTGCCTGGTTATACATCCGGCCATAAGCGCTGCCCGCCGTTCCTGCCTGGTCATAGGCCCTGTCATGCTGCCCCCAGAAGGCACTGATTCCCAGTACCGCTGCAAAAGCAGCGGCAGCAGCCATATCTGTCCATGTATTATTCCTGCCCTTCATGGCATACCATTCCTTTCCTGTCATTTTTCCTGTTATATTACCTGCTATATTACCTGCTATATTATCTGTTATTTAACCTATCATCCTGCCTGCTGTCTGAAAAATTCATACAGCAGCTTAAAATGTCCAGGCCTTACTCAGTAACTTAGTGCCATTTCGGATTTCCTCCTCGCTGAGACTGGCATATCCCAGCATAACGGTTGAATCAAACAGCTTCTCCTCCGGCTGTATGAAGCATCCTGATATTCCATAAACCTTCACTCCCAGTTCAGCCGCACGGGCCACCAGACTTTCTTCCGTCTCTCCCTGCCTGTGGGTCAAAAGCACATGCAGCCCTGCATATTCTCCCCTGATTAAAAACCGGTCCTCCAGTTCCTTAAGCCCTGCCATCAGAGCATCATGTTTTCCCTTGTACAGGGCTCTCATGCGGTTCAGGTGTCTCTCATAATATCCCTGGGTTATAAACTGATAGAGAATGTTCTGGTCAATCCTGGACACCGTGGAGAGATAGAAACCGGCCCTTTCCCGGTATGCCTCCAGCAAATGCTCCGGCAGCACCATGAAGCCCACACGGATAGCCGGAGCTATAGATTTGGAAAATGTTCCCATATAAATCACACGGCCTCCCCGGTCCATGCCCTGCAGCGCGGGAATGGGTTTCCCCTTATATCGGAATTCACTGTCATAGTCATCTTCAATCAGATACCTGTCCGCACCGCTGTAGGCCCAGGCCAGCAGCTCCTGCCGCCGCTTCACAGGCATGACGATCCCTGTGGGATACTGATGGGAAGGCATCACATATGCCACATCCGCGCTGCTACAGGCAAGGCGCTCCACATCCATTCCGTACCGGTCCATATCCACGGGAATCACAGGGTATCCCTCCCCCCTAAGCACTCTGTATGCCTGCTTGTATGTGGGGTTTTCCATGGCAATTTTCCTTCCGTTTCCCAAAATCTGGGGCAGAAGCATCAGCAGGTACTCGCTTCCCGCGCCAATGAGAATCTGTTCCGGCCTGCAGTCCACCCCCCTGGCAGAATGGAGGTAAGCTCCTATGGCAGTTCTGAGAGCTCTCTCTCCCTGAGGGTCCCCTGCCGCAAACATCTCCTTGTTATCATCTACCAGTGTATTCCTGCTGATTTTCCTCCACGTATTAAAGGGAAAGCTGTCCAAATCAATTCCTCTGGGAGAAAAATCCACCTCGTAACGGTCTTTCCCGGTATCTCCCGGCTCTACAAAGGAGCCTCCGCCCTTTTGCCGTACCTCCACCAGTTCCTCTATCTTACAGACAAAATAGCCTTTGCATGGCAGTGCCTCGATATATCCTTCGGACAGCAGCTGGTCATAGGCCATCTGGGTGGTACTGCGGCTCAGCCTCAGGTTCCTGGCCAGTATACGGGTGGAAGGCAGACGGCTTCCGGACTCCAGCTTTCCCTGGCGGATTTCGTTTTTTATGTACTGGTAAATCTGTTCATAGAGAGGACTTTCTGACTGACTGTCAAAGGGTACTATCAATTCCATTTTCCGCCCCTTCCTGCCGCAAACTGGCATTATCATTTGTATTTGAAATAAACATTCTAATCATACCAGTTCAAGTGGGAGATGTCAATGTGTTTTTATATTTATTCTGTTAATTCGTATTATTCAAGCAAAATACAAAGATTATTCAAAGATAATATACTCTTTTTTCTGATTTGTATATTGTAATCACCACGGTATGGAATTATAATAAAAGTAGGAAGACAATCCAATAAAATCAGTTGAGAAAGGACGGATGGACATGAGCGAACAGACTCTGAATATGTTAAAGAAGCTATCTCCCAAAAAGGAACATTCACTGGCTTTCCGCTGTTTCATAGGGGCTGCGGCCATTGTGCTGCTGACCGTGTCCGTGCACATCCTGGTGTTCACAGCCATAGAGAAGCACAGCGAGATAAGGAACCTTCCGGAATGGTACCAGCTGCTGGCAGGTCTGTCTGTGGATGCGCTTTACCCGCTGTTCATAGTGTCCCTGGCATCCATCATCAAGCGGGTGTTCCGTATACCGGTACACCGTCTGGAACGCAAGGTTTTCAAGTTTACCTATCTCTGCCTTGGACTTATCGCCGCCTCCAGAATCAGCATGTATGTGGGACTCTATGTATTCTTTATGGCTTTGTTTGCGGCAGGCACAGCCATATATATCATTATCGGCATACGTTTTCTCTACGAACTGTTTAAATACCGCTTCATATCCTGCCGGTATTATTAAATGGTGTACTATCAGATTACGCGTTATCAGGTGATCCGTCACCGGATTATGCATGGGATACGGTCATAACAAATGCCGGGGACCTTTTTCATCAGGTTCCCCGGCATTTTCTTTATCGCATAAATGACTGCTTTGATTTATCTGTTATTACCTCATGGTTCATCCTATTTGGGAAGCTTAAATGAGCTCTTTAAGGATACAATCCGGTTAAACACCGGCTTCTGGGGCGTGCTGTCCTTGCAGTCCACACAGAAGAAACCGTTGCGCACAAACTGATAGCTGTCATAGGCCTCTCCCTCTGCCAGGGCCGGCTCAACGTAGCACTCCTTTAACACAACCAGAGAGTTCGGATTTAAGTTAAGGCTGCCGTCTTCATTCAGCTTGCCCTTCTCCTCGTCCACAATATTCTCATAAAGGCGGCACTCCACCTGTCTTGCTGTGGGAACAGCCACCCAGTGGATGGTTCCCTTTACTTTGCGTCCCTCAAAACCGGAACCGCTCTTTGTCTCCGGATCATAGGTGCCGTGTACCACGGTAATGTTGCCGTCAGCATCCTTCTCACATCCTGTACACTTAACGAAATATGCGCCCATCAGGCGTACCTCATTGCCGGGGAACATACGGAAATACTTTTTAGGAGGCTCTTCCATGAAATCCTCCCGCTCAATATAAAGCTCCCGCCCAAACGGCACCTTCCTGTCTCCCAGCTCCGGATTCTCCAGATTATTGGGAACATCCAACATCTCCACCTGTCCTTCCGGATAATTGTCAATGACCAGCTTCACCGGATTCAGAATAGCCATCATACGCGGCTTCTTAAGCTTTAAGTCCTCGCGGATACAGTATTCCAGCATGGCGTAGTCCACGGAGCTGTTGGCCTTGGATACGCCGACCATCTCCACGAACATCTTGATGGCCTCCGGTGTATATCCCCTTCTTCTCAGAGCCGCGATGGACACCAGACGCGGGTCGTCCCAGCCGTCCACGATTTTATCCTCCACCAGCTTCTTGATATAGCGTTTGCCGGTTATCACATTGGTCAGATACAGTTTGGCAAACTCAATCTGGCGGGGCGGATTCTCAAACTCACACTCCTTTACCACCCAGTCATAGAGCGGCCTGTGGTCCTCAAATTCCAGGGTGCAGATGGAATGGGTGATGTGTTCAATGGCATCCTCAATGGGATGGGCGAAATCATACATGGGATAAATGCACCACTTATCGCCTGTGTTGTGGTGGGACATGCGGGCAACACGGTAGATAACCGGGTCCCTCATGTTGATATTAGGGGAAGCCATATCGATTTTGGCTCTCAGCACCTTCTCCCCGTCCCGGTACTTTCCTTCCTTCATCTCCTCAAACAGGGCAAGATTCTCCTCCACGGAACGGTTCCTGTAAGGACTCTCCTTGCCGGGTGTGGTAAAATCTCCCCTGTACTCCCTGATCTGGTCCGCTGTCAGGTCACAGACAAAGGCCTTTCCCTTCTTAATCAGGAACACGGCGCACTGGTACATCTGGTCAAAATAATTAGACGCAAAGAAAAGCCTGTCCTCAAAATCAGCGCCCAGCCACTTCACGTCATCCATGATGGACTCCACGAATTCAGTCTTTTCCTTTGTGGGGTTTGTATCGTCAAAACGCAGGTTGAACTTGCCGCCGTACTTCTGTGCCAGGCCGTAGTTCAGTAAGATGGACTTGGCATGTCCGATATGCAAATAACCGTTGGGCTCCGGCGGAAAACGGGTCTGGACATGGTTATAAACGCCCTCTGCCAGGTCCTTGTCAATCTCCTGTTCTATGAAATTCCTGGAGACCACCTCCTTTTCCTCAGTTTCCATTACGGTATCCCTGTCTGCCATAATTGTTCCTCCGTTACGTTGCTATTGTGGTAAATATAATTATTAATCATAACACAATTCTTTTATCAGTGAAAGGGGAAAATACGTTTTGCAGTGGAAATCTTATCCCATGTCTGCTATACTATATTAATGTGCTAAATTATGTACAATTATGAGGAGATTTACCAAACCATGAAAAAAGCAGCAAAATTCGCTCTGATAAAGACCATCCCCATATTTCTGGGCTACATATTCTTAGGAATCGCCTTTGGACTCCTGTTACAGAAATCCGGTTTAAGTGTGTTCTGGGCCTTTCTCATCAGTACCCTTGTCTATGCGGGTTCCATGCAGTTTGCTCTGGTGGGCATTCTCACCGGCGGCTTAAGCTATGTGACCACAGCTGTCATGACCCTGTTTATCAACAGCCGCCATGCCTTCTACGGACTCACCTTCATTGAGCGTTTCAAGGAAATGAGAAAAGCCTATCCTTACATGGTATTTTCCCTGACGGATGAAACTTATTCCCTGTTATGTTCCATGGCACGTCCGTCCGCATTTACGGACAAAGAATGGAAGGCAGCCACTTTCTTTACAGCGTTTTTTGACCAGTGCTACTGGATAGCCGGGTCGGTGCTTGGCGCCCTTATGGGTGAGCTGATTACCTTTGACACCACAGGTATTGATTTTGCCATGACCGCCCTGTTCGTGGTCATATGTGTGGACCAGTGGAAGGCGGCAAAGACCCACATACCGGCTGTCACCGGTTTTATATGCGGCGCACTGTTTCTGGTGCTCATCCGCTCTTCCAACTTTATCCTTCCTGCCCTGGCAGCTACCGTAGCCATGCTGCTGTTCCTGCGCAGGACCGTGGAACAGAAAATGGAGGAGGATTAAACCATGACCCACTCAAATTATGTACTAATTACCATACTGATTTGCGCTCTGTGCACCCAGATTACCCGGTGGCTTCCCTTCCTCCTCTTCGGCGGTAAAAAGGAAGTCCCCGGGCTGGTCCGCTACCTGGGGACCAGCCTCCCGGCCGCCATCATGGCCGTGCTGGTGGTCTACTGCCTGAAGGGAATCACACCTTTAGCCTACCCTTATGGCCTGCCGGAGCTTATATCCGTTGCCGTGGTGGTGGGACTCCACCTCTGGAAGGGAAATACCCTTGCCAGCATTGCGCTGGGAACGTTGTGCTACATGATGCTGGTACAGTTGGTATTCTGATGAGGCTCTGACCATGTTCCGGCTGTGCTCTGACCAACCCATATATAAAAGCCTGTTCACGCTTTATAATGTGTGAACAGGCTTTTCTGCATCATTTTATTTTATAATAATTTTATTTCATACCCATTTTATATGCATTTATTAAATCTCTGCATCCGTCCCTTCCGGCTCCCTGCTGCAGACGTCATTCCCATCGTTCAGCGCAGGCCTGATCATTCCATCCTTCAGCAGGCCGATGAATACCGGCACCAGCTCCGGATCAAACTGTGTTCCCGCGCCCCGTTCCAGCTCATTGACCGCGAATTCCACCGACATGCTGGGCTTATAGCTGCGCTTGGATACCATGGCGTCAAAGGAATCTGCAATGCACAGGATTCTGGCCGCCAGAGGAATATCCTTCCCTGCGATGCGCCTGGGGTATCCCCTTCCGTCATACCGCTCATGGTGTCCCAGGACAGCGGGAATCACATAATCCATGGAGGGAAGATGGCGTATGATTTCCACGGATGCCTCCACGTGGCGCTTCATGGTGCTGTACTCCTCGTCCGTCAGTTTGCCGGTTTTGTTCAGAATATTTTCCGGTATCCCGATTTTCCCGATATCGTGAAGCAGGGCTGACTCCTTAAGAATCTCCTGGTACTCCTCGCTGGTTTTCAGGGCCTGCCCCATGGCATGGGCATAATAAGCCACATTCTTGGAATGCTGGAATGTATAGTGGTCTTTTGCGTCGATAGCAGCCGTCAGGGCGTAGATGGTTGGAGCATATTCGGAATACATGCTTCGGTGCTTCTTTGCCAGTCCCTCATCCGTATCCCTCACACCGATGATTCCGTCTGAGTATACCCGGATTCCGTTCTTTCCGGAACGCTTCACATGGTATACCGCGCAGTCCGCATTGGATATGAGCTCATTCATGGACGCTGCTGCGTACGGAGCAGCGCAGATTCCGCAGCTGACAGTCAGCGGCTTTAAGTAAGTATCCGTACAGTCCAGATTCATGTTCTGAATCTGCCGTGAAATATTCTCAGCCAGATTCTGCGCTGAATAGATATCATAGTCAGGCAGGATAACGGCAAATTCCTTGCCGCTGTAACGTCCGCAGTAACCGTTATCCCCCACGGTCCCCTGTATGATACGCGCAATATGCACCAGTGCCTTATCTCCCTCATGATTGCCGTAAAGCTGGTTGTACAGCTTAAAATCATCCACGTTGAAGATGACAAGGGCCAGAGAGGTCCGCCTGCATTTTTCGTAATTTTCCTCCAGTGTCTGGCAGAAATATTTCCGGTTCAAGAGTCCGGTAAGCTCATCTGTTCTGGCTTCCTCATATGCCTTTTCATAAAGCCTGGAGTTCTTCACCGCAATGGAGCTTACGGATTCAATGGAGTTAAGGAATATGATGTCCTCCTCGGAATACCCCTGGGTACGCATCTTTCCCCGCTTCTCCCTGCCCCCTAAAAGCACCAGTCCGGCCAGATCGTTCCCATCCTTAAGAGGCAGAATACACTCAATCTTAAGGACCTCCATCTGGTATTTTTCTTCCTCCCACATGGACTTGTATTCCACGGTCCTTCGGAAATCCTTCAGCAGCAGACAGGAGTCATGGCTTTTAAGCCAGTTGATGAGCGGCGCGCTGCCTGCCAGAGAAAAATTCTTGTCATCCAGGGGACTGCTGCTGAACACCGCAGGATAATTTCCCTGTGAATCCTTGATGCAAATATAAATTTTCCTTGTGTGCAGGGTACTTCCTATGACGTTCACCAGGGCATTGAGGATTTCCGTCAGTCTGAGTGACTGGGACACAATGGCCGTGTATTCGCTGAGCCGTTCTGTCTGGCTCATCTCTTCCTTAATGAAAATCCGGTCAAAAAATCCCTTGGCCACAATGTAAATCAACAGGGTGACCATCATGGTCATAGTAGCCACAATCATAACGCTGAAGGGCGCCAGCATTGGCACATCCCTGCGGATGATGCCGTCCAGAGTCTGAGCCACATTATAAAAGGCCAGGGCGCTTACTGCCATGGCAATGATATAGCAGTTGCCTCTGGATACCAGCAGTGTCATGCGGAACACGTGCCTGGAATAAAGGGTATAGAACATCACCCCTGCATTCAGAATCCCTGACAGGATATCTATGGGGAAACCATTGAACAGCGGCACAGCCATATTTCCCGCAAAAAGCAGAAATATGCCTAAAAGCAGCGGAACCACTTTGGCCTTAAGGGCCCTGTTTTTCCGGCTGCTCCATATGATGGCGGCTGTATGTATGATTACCAGGAAGCAGAGTCCGTACATAATGCTGGCACGCCAGTCCATATGATAGACAAACACGGCGCTGGCTCCATTCCACTCGATAGCAGGCGGCTGGACCAGGTTTCCTGTCCATATATTATAGAGGTTCACCAGAAGGATAAGCACCAGCCACATCCTGTGGGAGCTTTTCGCCTTATGGCCGCAGAAATCCCTGATAAAGCAGAAAAACGCACACGGCACCAAGCTGATTCCTGCCAGCGAAAGATGAAACCACAGCTCATAGGACGGCCAGGCCCGAAGCCTCATCAAAAGGGAACCGCCGGTCCACAGAATCATGGCGCCCAGCACAGCGATAAAATCACGAATCAGCCGTGATTTCTTAGCCGACATAAAAGCCAGCATAAGAAAGGTATAGAAATATAAAGCTGTTATGGATATAAAAACATAGCTTCTCATACAATCAGTGTCTCCTAGTATCTCCTGTGCCCGTCAAAAGCTGCCTGCATCTTTATCATTTCCTGAATATCATGGATGGATGGGTTGATATGCCTCAGTGTCTTTCCGGTCTTTTCCCGGTAGGATGCAAAGGTGCCGCACCGAAGAATGGTTATCTCCAGCGGGTCCATGCCCAGTATCCGTTTCAAATCATGGTAATCCTGGTCCACGTATTTAAAATAAATGGTCAGGTGTTCCTTCAGAAGTTCCCGGCTTACGGCCCGGTTCACCACGCAGCCCGGCGCCAGCTCCACGTACATATGGAGGTATGGCCTCCCTCTGTCCTCAGTAAACTCCTTAAGGGCTGCCCAGTCCGTCACATCAATTCCGGAAAGGCTGATAACATTCTTAATGGAATTTTCCGAAATCCTTGTAAAACCGGCAATATCAATAATATCCGGTACCCGGTCAATGTACTCAAACCTGGGAATCCGTGTCTCATCCTCCTTGCTGGTAAGTCCCAGACAGCGGTAGACATCCCCCACCCGGTACCGGGCAAATGCCCCGCCTTTCAGCACGGTAAGGACAATTTCATACACCTCCCCGGCTGCCACCTCATCCATACATATGGTCCTGGGAACATAGGAGGGATCATCCAGATTCTTGTACATTTCCGCTTCCGGTATAAATTCATAAAAGCATGCATCTGGAAAAAAGTACAGTCCGTTGCGGTTCCATGTCTCTGTCCCGATAAAACTGGGCTCTGTCCCCGCAAACACCTCCACGGGCCTGATGCCCCACAGCTCCTCCAGGTCATCTTTATAGCAGCGGTTATCTGTTCCGGCGCACAGAAATCCCTTCAGCCTGAACAGATCCTTGGGCATCAATCCCCGTCCTTCCTTTTCACACTGTTTCTTAGCCTTAAGATACCGCAGGGTCATGGAGGGGGGCATGGTAAACAGCTTTTTAAGGAAAGACCCGCCCTTCTTACCGCCCTCGGACAGACTGGCAATACTCATACTCACAAAATAAGCCACGCTGCCCATGCCAAAGAAGAAGTCAATCCCCTTTCCCAACCCCATCTTGAATCCCTTCTTATTCCGCTCGGAAAAGGTCATGTTTACGGCCTCGTCCACCGGAGGAAGAAACTCTATATGGAGCTCGTCCGACAATCCCAGGGGAATCAGGCCCGTGATATAGGGCAAAGGCGCCAGGCCGTATAAAAATGTATCGCCGATTCCGATGTCAAAACTTCCCCTGCCCTTGCTGGTTGCCATCATCAGGCAGGTAAGGATATTATTTTTATAGGTCTTCAGCATGCCGCTGGTGTAGGGCGCCACCTTAATGGGATGCTTGCCGCCCTCCCAGGTGGTCTGTATCCATATAATGGGTTTATCAGGAAGCATGTCCTCCTTCTTAAGGAGAAGAACATCCGCATAATCCTCATAGGTAGTCAACGGCACCATGGCCCTAAACTCCTCTATATTCTCCGGTCTCTTGTCCTTTAGAATTTTCTTTCCAAGAGGGCTGGCGCACCAGAGTCCCATCTGCTCCTCCAAAAGCCTTCTCTGGATTTTCATATAAGACGCCATGTCCAGGTCCAGAAATCCGCAGTATTCCTGCCATATCCTGTCATACTCCTGATTGGTCAGCTTTTCCTCAAATGTCATTCTGATTCACCGCCTTTTCCACAGTCTGGGTAATAGAAATGGTACCTGTTCCTGATACTCCCTGTAGTCAGAAAACTCCTCTACAAATATAAGCCTGTCCTGATACCAGGCATACAAAAGGTTCAGCAAAGAAAGGCAAAGACTGAGCATCACCCGGTTCAGCTCCCCGGTGGACAGGCCCGTACAGAAAAAGCAGCCAAAAAACCACCAGATGCCTGGATGACGGCACCAGCCATACATACCTGAGCGGCAGACCTTGTGCCGATCCGCCTCCTGGCAGTATGTATTGTCAAAGGGCAATGCAAAATACAGCGTATAAATCAATACAGCCAGAAAAAATGCGCCAGGAAGGAGCCATACAGATTGTTCCTTAATTCCTGAGGAGACGCAGGCATATACCATTCTTCCTCCCACCACAGCCAGCAGCAGGTTCCCTGCTGCAAAAAGCGGTAAAAACCACTTTTTCTTCAAAAAAACCCGATTCCAGTCATACAGGAAAAACATTCCAAAGGCCCCTAATCCAAAGCCCCAATCCAACACCTATATCCCCCCTTCCCCATATATAAAAGGGAGTCCGCTCTCTTCATGATTCCAGACTCCCAACCGTATCTAAAATAAATCCTCCCATCTGTTCTCAACCTTTGGGAAATTATGTAAAGTATCATGTAAATAGCAACTATTTGCCGAATAGTATAAATTCTATCATAAATATGCCGAAAAAGGAAGGGATTTGTCCAGGTATTATTTATCTTTTCTTATAAATAATTAGGTTATTTTGTAATCATGCTAAATTTATTGTTTTTTAGATACAATTATTCTCCCCTCGCCTGTTTAAAGATACTCTTCCAGGATGATGATTGATATGGACATTTACAAGGATAAAAGGATAAGTTGGATTGTGGCGCCAATGCTCCTATGGCTGCGGCAAAAAAAGAGACAGCCCAGGCTGTCTCTTAAAATTCTTACCACATAAAATTCCTATCCCTTAAAATTCCTATCCCTTAAAATCCATTTCTGTTGTAAATTCCTTGCCGCAATATGGACAGGTGACACGAACCACAGGTCCTTCTAATCCGTTTAGGGTTTCGTACATCTCCTGTAAGAATTTCAAATCAGAAGCAAACAACTTTTCTATTGTTTCAACTGTTACCAGCGGAAGACTGCCCAGTTTTATAATAACATGGGATAATATAATAATTGCCGCATAATCCGGGTTCTGCATTACCCTTGGGTCCCTCATTGCTCTTATTTCGTCCATTGCTGTTGCCAGGCGCATGATCCCATTCTTATGAAGATTTCCTTCCTCATCCATGTACCCTTTCGGCAAAGTGAATTCGTATTGTGTCTGCAGCATAACCTCTCCTCTCCTTGCATGTTAATATGGTTCTATACTGAATGTTGGGGTGTGCTGAAAAGCACACTTCCAACATTCTTT
>ERZ791895.726-NODE-726-length-18594-cov-31.590809_pt1 | contig 18594 bp, 13 predicted proteins | sample MGYA00510153_ERZ791895 | MGnify/ENA primary metagenome ERZ791895 (study PRJEB30046, sample SAMN00792064) | human gut metagenome | study: EMG produced TPA metagenomics assembly of the A metagenome-wide association study of gut microbiota in type 2... | reverse complement strand
CAAGTGCGCGGGAGTGAGCTGCGTTATCGCGGAGACATTTGCCCGTATCTTCTACCGGAATTCCATTAACATCGGCCTTCCCATCATTGAGTGTGGGTCGGCGGCCAGATCCATAGAGGCAGGGGATGAGGTGGAGGTCGATTTTGACAGCGGAATCATCACCAACAAGACAAAGGGAGAGACGTATAAGGGCCAGTCCTTCCCGCCCTTCATGCAGAAAATCATATCGGCAGGCGGCCTGGTGAATTACATTAACGGACAATAGAAAAAAAGAAAGCAGCCCATGTGCGGCAGGGAGGATATGCTCCTTTCAGAATAAAAATTCTGACGCGCCGGGCTGCTTTTTTGCTGCTTTTTGAGCATGATTTGCTGCTCGTTGAGCATGAATTTTTCATGGCGGTTTGGTTATGGGGCTGGTCATGAGGGACCGCGGCCGGGACATGAGGGATCGCGGCGAGGGACCGCGGCCGCTACGTTGCCAGACGCAGAAAAGCGTCCATCTCCCTGGTGACCCATTTATCCTTGTGGTAAACAATCTGACGCCAGGTTCTCATGTAAAAATCCCTGACATCCAGGACGGCCAGCTCCCCGTTGATAATATCCTGGTGTATGGTGAATTCCGGAAGAAAGGAAACCCCCAGGTTCTTTCTCAGCAGGCTGATGATGAATTCCGTGTTGCCAATCTCCAGAAAGGGGTGTATCTCCTTGCCCTGGGCCGCCAGATACTGGTCCAGGATGAAACGGTAGCTGGCGTTTCGCTCGGTGAGGATAAAGGGCTGGTCTATGACCAGGTCCAGGTCCAGGCTGTCCCTGCCCACAAAGGGATGGCCGGAGGCAGTGACGAACACAATGTCCTCCGGCTCCTCCAGGACTTTTATCCATTTGCTGTCATACATACGCTTATCCAGGAAATACACTATATCAATGGCATTGCTGTTCATCATCTCCAGCAGCGTCTCGGGGGAGTCGGTGATGAGCCTTACGTTGACCTTGGGGTAGAGCCGGTGGTATTCCCTTAAAAGCTCCGGGAATATGGTGGCGCAAATGGATTCAATGGTCCCCAGGCACAGGCTTCCGGTTAGCTCCGATACATGGGTGACCGCATCCCTGGCATGTTCCAGCTCCTTCATGACGGAGACAGCGTGTTCATAGAACAGGGCTCCCTGGTGGGTCAGGGTGGTCTGTTTGCCGATGCGGTCGAAGAGATGGACGTTCAGCTCCTGCTCCAGCTGCTTGATTTGGATGGTGACGGCTGCCTGGGAATAACCCAGCTGCTTGGCTGCCTTGGAAAAGCTCTTTAACTGCGCCACCTGGATAAAGGCGGCAATCTCCCGTAGCTCCATATTATGTGCTTCCTTTGCTCATTTTGTATAAAAATTTTTAAACGATATCATAAAAACATTAAATTTTACAACCATATGGTTTTATGCTACATTAATACTAATCAGAAATCAATACAAAATGTATAGTAATTTTCCGGATAATCAATTAAAATGAGAAAGGAATCACAATCATCATGGAGAAAACAAATGTTAAGTACGGAGCTTATGTTCAAATTCTGAAGGAGGAGCTGCTTCCGGCCATGGGATGTACGGAGCCCATTGCCCTTGCCTATGCGGCGGCCACGGCCAGGAAAGTGCTGGGAGAGCTGCCGGACCGTGTTGTGGTGGGAGCCAGCGGAAGCATCATCAAGAATGTGAAGTCAGTCATCGTGCCTAACACGAATCATCTGAAGGGGATTCCGGCAGCAGCAGCAGCAGGAATCGTTGCGGGAGATTCGGACAAAGAACTGGAGGTGATTGCAGAAGTTACGCCAGATGAAACCAGACAGATGAAGGAATTCCTGGATGACACGGAAATCAGGGTGGAGCATGTGGATAACGGCATTACCTTTGATATCATCGTAACTCTGTATAAGGGGGATTCCTACGCCAAGGTCCGCATCGCCAATTATCATACCAATATCGTGCTGATCGAAAAGAATGGGGAGATTCTTAAGCAGGTAGAGGTGGCCGGTGAGGAGGAGGAAGGTCTGACCGACAGAAGCCTGCTCAACATGGAGGATATCTGGGATTTTATCAATACAGTGGACATTGAGGATATCCGGGAAGTGCTGGACCGTCAGATTAAGTACAACTGGGCCATTGCCCAGGAGGGGTTAAAAGGGGATTACGGCGCCAATATCGGCTCTGTTCTTCTGGAAATGTCTGGAAATGACGTCCGCACCAGGGCCAAGGCCATGGCAGCAGCAGGTTCTGACGCCAGGATGAATGGCTGTGAACTGCCGGTCATCATCAATTCGGGAAGCGGAAACCAGGGTATCACTGCCTCTGTTCCCGTGCTGGTATATGCGGAGGAATTTAAGGTGGATGAGGATAAGAAGTACAGGGCGCTGGCTCTGTCCAACCTGACAGCCATCCATCAGAAGACTCCCATTGGCAGGCTTTCCGCTTACTGCGGGGCTGTCAGTGCCGGTGCAGGCGCCGGTGCAGGGATTGCTTACCTGTGCGGCGGCGGTTTCAAAGAAGTCGTACATACGGTTGTAAACGCCCTTGCCATTGTGTCGGGCATTGTCTGTGACGGAGCAAAGGCTTCCTGCGCGGCCAAGATTGCCTCGGCAGTGGATGCGGGAATTCTGGGCTACAACATGTATATACGCGGTCAGCAGTTTTACGGGGGAGACGGTATCGTCACCAAGGGTGTCGAGGCCACACTTAAGAACGTTGGTCGTCTTGGAAAAGAAGGGATGAAGGAGACCAACGAGGAAATCATAAAAATCATGATTGGAGAATAAGTATGAAAAAAATAACAGGCAGTTTACCGTTTCGGTTGCTTTTGGGCGTTATCCTGGGCATCATAGTTGGTCAGTTGGCCGGGAGCGGCCTTATGCATGTTGTTGTGACAATCAAATACATCCTGAACCAGGTCATTGTTTTCTGTGTGCCGCTTATCATCATCGGATTCATTGCCCCTTCCATCACAAGGCTGGGCAACAATGCATCCAAAATGCTGGGAGTCGCCATTATAATTGCCTATGTTTCATCTATCGGTGCAGCCCTTTTTTCTATGACGGCAGGTTTTCTTATGATTCCTCACCTGTCCATTGCCACTGAGGTGGAGGGGTTAAAGGATTTGCCGGAAATCGTGTTCCAGCTGGATATACCTCAAATTATGCCTGTGATGAGCGCCCTGGTGTTCTCACTGCTTCTGGGCCTGGCCGCCACATGGACCAGGGCCGCGGTGGTTACTCAGGTGCTGGAGGAGTTCCAGCAGATTGTGCTGTCCATTGTTACCAAGGTGGTAATTCCCATCCTTCCTGTGTTTATCGCATTTACATTCTGCGCCCTTTCCTATGAGGGGACTATTACAAAACAGCTTCCTGTGTTCCTTCAGGTAGTCATCATTGTCATGATTGGCCATTATATCTGGCTGGCCCTGCTGTATGCCATCGGCGGCGTCTATTCAGGCAAGAATCCGTTTGATGTCATAAAGAATTACGGACCCGCCTATATTACCGCGGTAGGCACCATGTCGTCCGCGGCCACACTGGCTGTGGCCCTGCGCTGCGCCAAGAAATCACAGCCGCCACTGAGGGATGATATGGTGGATTTCGGCATTCCGCTGTTTGCCAACATCCATCTGTGCGGTTCTGTTCTGACAGAGGTATTCTTTGTAATGACCATTTCCAAGATTCTCTACGGAACCATACCGTCCCTGGGTACCATGATTTTGTTCTGCGCACTTTTAGGCGTGTTTGCCATCGGAGCGCCCGGTGTTCCCGGAGGCACGGTTATGGCTTCTCTGGGTCTGATTACAGGCGTACTGGGATTTGACGAAACAGGGACAGCGCTGATGCTCACCATCTTTGCTCTTCAGGACAGCTTCGGAACCGCCTGCAACGTGACCGGTGACGGTGCCCTGACCATGATTCTTACAGGCTTTGCCGAGAAACATGGAATCAAGAGGCAGAAGATTGAAAGCGGGCTGTGATAGGTCTGTATATTTATAAGCCTTACTAATATGAATATAGCAATTTATAATAAAGACAAAATTGCTCTTGAACCTATAGTAACTATAGGATATATAATAGGTTCAAGAGCCAAGCGGAAAGGACCGGCTGGCAAAGCCGGTCCTTTTTGCAGCATGATATTTCCGAAAGAGAGGTAAGGAATGGACAAAAAGATTCTTATTAAGAATGCCAGGGCAATCGTGTCCTGCGACGGGGAAGACCGGGTTTACAGGGACGCGGACATGCTCATTGAGGGTCCAAGGATACTGGCAATCGGCAGGGACCTGATGAACCAAAGAGACCCGGTGTCAGGAAGAGAATGGAAGCAGGAGGAGGTCCAGGTAATACAGGCAGAGGGAAAGTTCGTGTATCCCGGCCTGATTAACACCCACCATCATTTTTTCCAGACTTTTGTGCGCAATCTCATAACCATTGACTATCCCAACATGATGGTGATGGACTGGATTGATAAAATTTACCGCATATTCCAGAATATTGATTCCGATGTGATTTACTACTCCACCCTTACATCCTTTGCGGATTTGATTAAACACGGCTGTACCTGCGCCTTTGACCACCAATACTGCTACACCAGGAAGACCGGCAAGTCGCCGGTGGACCGCCAGATGGAGGCAGCAGAGCTTTTGGGCATCCGGTACCATGCCGGAAGGGGGACCAACACCCTTCCAAGAAGTGAGGGAAGCTCCATTCCCGACAATATGCTGGAGACAACGGATGAGTTCTTAAAGGACTGCGACCGGCTGATCGGATTGTATCACGATCCCAGGCCTTTTTCCATGAAGCAGATCGTAATGGCGCCCTGCCAGCCCATTAACTGCCGCAGGGACACCTTTGCCGAGACCGTGGCCATGGCCAGGGAAAAGGGAGTCAGGATGCACACTCATCTGGGCGAGGGAGAGAACGAAGGCATGATCGCCCGCTGGGGCAAGCGCACCATGGATTGGTGTGAGGAGATGGACTTTATCGGTGAGGATGTATGGTATGCCCATGACTGGGAAGTGACAAAGGAAGAATATAAGGTCCTGGCAGCCACAGGAACAGGGGTTTCCCACTGTCCGGCACCGGCTGTGCTGGGCGGCTTCCCGATTCTCAATATAAAGGAAATGCAGGAAGCAGGCATTCTGGTGAGCCTGGGGTGCGACGGTTCCGCCACCAATGACAGCTCCAATCTGCTGGATGCCCTGCGCATGGCTTATCTGATGCAGGCATACCACACCAAGGAGAGAGGGGGATGCACCTCCGCCTATGATATGCTAAAGGTGGCCACGGTAAACGGGGCAAAGACCCTTGGAAGAACTGACCTGGGAACCCTGGAAGCGGGAAAAGCAGCGGACCTGTTTATGATTGACACCGAGACACTGGAGCTGGCCGGGGCCCTTCACGACCCGAAGAACCTGCTGGCAAGAGTGGGACTTACCGGACCGGTGTGGATGACCATGATTAACGGAAACATTGTTTACAAAGACGGCATTCTGAAAGGTGTGGATGAGAGAAAGCTGGCCATGGATGGAGAGGCTGTATGCACAAGGGTCATCCGGGAACCTCACAGTGCCTACAGGGATTTTATTTAGCGGGGAATTTGGCGGAAAAAGGAAAGGAGGCTGGCAGGTGAAGGAATATTTTTCTATCGGGGAATTGGCGGAGCTGTTCGGGCTTAACATACAGACACTGTACTACTATGACAGCGTCGGCATCTTTTCTCCCAGGGAGCGCAATGAGAAAAACGGGCGCAGAAAGTATGAGTTTGACCAGATATACGAGCTGGCCACGGTGTCCTATATGCGCCGTCTGGGCTATTCCCTGGAGGAAATTAAGGAATCCAGAACCAGCTTAAACTCCAACAGGGCTGTGGATATCATGAAGCAGCGCTCCCAGGAGCTTCGCAGGCAGTGGCAGGAGCTGCTCAACATAGATGAGGCCATCCAGAGGAAAATCCGGTTCATGGAACAGGAGATGGATGGAATCTGCCTGGATGAGATTGCGGTGAAGCATTTTGAGGACCGGAAGTTTATTTCCATTGGCGACGAGGAGCTGCTGTACAGGGAGAATTCCTTTTACTTTTATCCCACCATAGCCTTTTATGAGGGGGACCGGAAATACTTTGGCGCCTACCTGTATCCGGATGATGAGGAGCTGCCAAAGACCATACCCCAGTCCAGAATCCAGATTATCCCGGAAGGCGATTTTCTCTGCGGATACCATCTGGGAGGATACGAGGGCGTGCCGGATACCATCCGGCGCCTGCGAGAGGCCAGGCCGGACCTTGAGCTGGGGGCTCAGGCCATCAATTTTAATATTCTGGATCAGTTCGTGGAGAGTGATAACGAAAACTTTATCACCGCCATGCAGATCCGGGTGTTATAGATACATATAACTGATGATGCAGTACATATGAGGAAACATGAAAAATCTAAGGAAAAAGGAAGGGTAAGAATCATGAAAAACAGAATGCGTTTAGCGGCAGCAGCCCTGGCATTATCCATGGCAGGCTTTGGCCTGACCGGATGCAGCGGACAGGCAAAGGAGACAGAGGCAAAGACAGAGGCGGCAGATAAGCAGGCAGGGTCCGCCCAGACCGGAGATACCCAGGAAAAAGGGGACCAGGCCGATGACGGCCAGGCAAAAGAGGGACAGACAGCGGACGGCAAGACATACAAGGTGGCCCTGTGCCTGTCCGGCGCAGCCAATGATATGGGCTGGTGCCAGTCAGCCTATGACGGGCTTAAGCTTCTGGAGGCGGATTACGGCTGTGAGGTGACCTATACGGAGAATCTGACACCGGATGATATTGAGGCAGCCTTTGCGGATTACGCGGCCAGCGGATATGACGTGGTCATCGGCCATGGATATGAGTTCGGGGATCCGGCAGTGGACGTTGCGGAGCAATATCCGGATACAAAGTTCATTGTGACCGAAGGCGAGGTTTCTGCCGACAATGTGGCCTCCTATGTGTCTAAGTGCGAGGAAGGCGGATACATCATGGGAATGCTGGCAGCCGGCATGTCTGAGAGCGGAAAGGTAGGCTTTATCGGACCGATTCAGGGCGCATCCCTTGTTAAAATCATGAACGGATTTGAGGACGGGGCAAAGGAAGTAAACCCTGACATCCAGGTACAGACCGCATGGACCGGTTCCTTTACCGATACGGCCCTTGGCAAGGAGGCCGCCCAGGCCATGATTGATAATGGCGCGGATGTAATCGGACACTGTGCCAACGAGTCGGGAACAGGAGCCATCAATGCGGCAAAGGAAGCAAAGGTCTACGCCACAGGCGACTCCTATGACCAGAATGATCTGGCGCCCGACACCATCCTTTCCTCATCTGTTTACCACATTCCTCATGTGATTGAGGTTGCCTTTAAGACGGTTGCGGACGGAACCTTTGAGGGCGGCATCTACCAGCTGGGAATGGCAGACGGGGCAGTGAGCGTTGCGCCTTACCACAATCTGGATTCCGCTGTTCCCGATGAGCTGAAGCAGAAGATTTCCGATAAGATTGCGGCAATTGAGTCCGGAACGTTTGAAGTGACATGTGATACCAAGCCCAGAACATAAGATATTTCCTGAAAGGGGCCTGCATCAAACCAACCGCAGCTCTGCGTGTCCGGGGGTGCGGGCCCTGTTTGGAAAGAAAGGATGGAACAGATGCCATTACTTGAGATGAAGCATATAACCAAATCCTTTGCAGGCGTGTATGCCAACGAGGATGTGGACCTGTCTGTGGAGCAGGGGGAGATACATGCGCTGTTAGGGGAAAATGGGGCCGGCAAGACCACCCTTATGAATATTCTGTTTGGCATTTATCAGGCGGACAGGGGGGAAATCTGTTTTAAAGGCCATAATGTGGAATTTAAGTCGCCGGGGGAGGCGATTGCCAGGGGAATCGGCATGGTGCACCAGCATTTTTCACTGGTGAAGAAAATGACGGTGCTGGACAATGTGATGCTGGGTCTGAAAGGGCAGGGAATCGTGGCGGACCGGAAGTTGGCAAGGGAAAAACTGACAGGCCTTGCCGCGACCTACGGCCTTTTAGTGAACCCGGAAGCGCCTGTCCACACCCTTTCCGTGGGAGAGCAGCAGAGGGTGGAGATTCTAAAGGCCCTGTACCGGGATGTAAGCCTGTTGATTCTGGACGAACCTACCGGCGTGCTCACCCCCCAGGAAACGGAGAATTTCTTCGGGGTTTTGAAACGGCTGCGGGATGAGGGGTATGGAATCATTATCATCACCTACCGTCTGGGGGAAATCATGGATATCAGCGACCGGGTGACGGTGCTTCGGGATGGCCGAAAGGTCAGCAGTCTGGTGACAGAGGAGACAACGCCGGAGGAACTGTCCGCCTGCATGATTGGGCGGGAGCTTAAGGCGGGGAGGGAGATAAGGGAATCCGCTGCCGGGGACACCGCCTTAAGCCTTAAGGATGTGTGCCTCCACAAAAAGCACAGTACCAAGATGTCCCTGGACCACGTAAGCCTTACAATCCGCAGGGGAGAAATCCTGGGAATCGCAGGTGTGGAAGGCAACGGACAGAAGGAACTGGCTGAGGTAATAACAGGAATCCGCAGGATAAACAGCGGACAGATGGAATACCAGGGAAAGGATATACGCAGGGACAGTGTGAAAGAGCGGTTTCGGGCCGGCATCTCCTATATTTCCGACGACCGCCACGGCGACAGCCTTGTCATGGACATGACAGTGGAAGACAATCTGATTTTAAGGGACTTTGACCGGCAGCCATTTTCGCGGAACATGGTGCTGGACTACAGACAGGCTGAGAAGAGAGCCAGGGAGGCCCTGGATGAATACAGCATCAAGACCTCGGGCAAAAGCGGCAGCAAAACACCGGTAAAGCTGATGAGCGGCGGAAACCAGCAGAAGGTTATTCTTTCCAGGGAGATATCTGAGGAAGCCGGCCTGATTGTGGCCAGCCAGCCCACAAGGGGACTGGATATCGGTGCCACCCGGTTTGTCCATGAAACCCTTCTCAGGCAGAGGGATGCGGGCAGATGCGTCCTGCTGATATCAGCCGACCTGGATGAAATCCTGGGAGTAAGCGACCGGGTTGCGGTTATGTATGAAGGCCGTATCATAGGGATTCTGAACCGGGATGAGGCGGATGTACATAAAATTGGCCTGCTGATGGGCGGTATTGCTAAGGAGGCGGCAGATGAATAGGAAATCAAAGATAGTTGAGATAGCGGGTATCGGACTCATTGCAGCGGCTGTGTGGACGGTTCTTATCATGCTGTCGGACGCAAGCCCGGCAGAGGCCTATGCCATGTTCTTTAAAGGCATATTTGGAAACCTGAACGGGTTTATGGAAGTGTTTGTAAAGGCAACTCCCCTGATTTTTACGGGCCTGGGATGCGCGGTGGCGTTCAGGACCGGTTTTTTCAACATAGGAGCCGAGGGGCAGTTTTACATAGGAGCCCTTGCCTCTGCATGGGCGGCCCTTACCTGGACCGGGGTTCCCGGGGGACTCCGCATCCTGTGCGCCATTTTAATGGGATTTGTCTTTGGCGGTCTCTGGGCGCTCATAGCCGCCATGTTTAAGGCAAAGCTGGGGATATCGGAAATCATTGTAACCATTATGCTGAATTATATTGCCATCAATTTCCTGGGTATTGCAGTCAGGACCTTTCTCATGGACCCGGCGGGAAGCATACCCCAGTCGCCCAAGCTGGACCCTTCCGTCACTCTTTACCGGTTCTTAAAGCCCACCAGGCTTCACGCGGGCTTTATCATTGCCGTGCTCATGGTGTTCCTTGTCTGGTTTATATTGGAAAAGACAACGGTGGGATATGAAATCAAGGTGGTGGGATTCAACAAGCGGGCAGCTGCCTGCAATGGAATCTCTGTTGTCAGAAACATCATCATTTCCGCGTTCTTAAGCGGCGGTCTGGCGGGAATCGCAGGAGCCGTGGAGGTCATGGGAGTGCAGAGAAAGCTTCTGGAGGGAATCTCCGGGGAGTGCGGATACACAGCGGTGCTCATCGCCCTTCTGGCCTCCAACCATCCCCTGGGCGTACTCTTTGCCGCCATCGCCTTTGCGGCCCTGGAGGTGGGAGCCAATTCCATGCAGAGGCAGATGGGAGTGCCTTCGGCCATTGTCAATATCCTGGTGGGGCTGATTGTGCTGCTGATTCTGGGCAGGGATCTGTTTTACAGGAAGAGAAAGGAGGAAAAACCATGTTAGAGCAAATCATGACCATTGGTTTTGTGACGGCCTTTCTGACGGCGTCCGTAAGAATGGCCGTGCCTCTGATTTACGCCGGACTGGGGGAGACCATATCCGAGAAGGCGGGAATCCTTAACATAGGCATGGAGGGAGTCATGCTGGGCGGAGCCTTTTTCTCCTTTGCGGGAACCCTTTATTCCGGCAGCCTGGCCGTTGGCCTTTTGTGCGGCATGGCGGGCGGGGCCATGGTCAGCGCCATCCACGGGCTGCTGTCCATCAGGCTGGCCCAGGACCAGTCTGTCAGCGGAATCGCCATCAATATATTTATGGCCGGAGTCACCAGTTTTCTCTATAAACTGATGTCAAGCGGTCAGTCTTATCAGCAGATAGAACCCTTTGCAAAGCTTAAGATTCCCTTTCTGGGGGACATACCCCTCATAGGAAACGCCCTGTTCAACCAGGATGTGCTGACATACGGGGTCTACGTGCTGGTAATCCTGGTCACCCTGTTTTACAGCAGAACATCAAAGGGAATGGCCTTTGCCGCCATCGGGGAAAATCCCAGGGCCGCGGATTCGGCCGGTATCCCTGTACACCGGTACCAGTGGGCGGCCGTGCTGTTAAACGGTATGCTGGGAGGACTGGGAGGAGCATATCTGGTTCTGGTGCAGGTGGGCAATTTTTCTGAAAATATGACATCAGGCAGAGGGTACATAGCCCTGGCTGCAGTCATACTGGGCCGGTATGTTCCCTTTGGAATGATGGGTGCTGCCTTCATATTCGGCGCTGCCAACGCCCTTCAGATCCGTCTCCAGGCCATCGGTGTGCCCCTGCCCACACAGGCTCTGGCCATGCTGCCCTACATCATAACCCTGCTTGCCCTTTTGGGCGCCATCGGCAAAAACAGCGCGCCGGAGGCATTGGGCAAGCCGTATATCAGGGGAGCCAGGTAGTCTCCTGAAGGTTCAGGCGGATATTCTTCCCGGAATAATGATTGACAGTCCCCCGGGCCTGTAGTAAGATAAGAAAAACGGATGTGCGCCATGGTACACGGTACCGGTATCTGCGCTGACAGGCTTGTCTTGCGGCAAGTGCCTTACAGCAAAGAGACGGCAGCAATGGCAGCATCCCATAGCAGGATATGTGATTGACTGACCCGAAGCAGGGCTGAAGGGGAAGGCGGGGACACAGATGTGACAGTATGTTCAGGATACGCCTTTTTGGCGTATCCTTTTTTTATTATCGGAGGTATCGTATGGAGACAAGAATCGCGGTGATCGGCATAATCGTGGAAAATAAGGATTCTGTGGAAAGCGTCAACGAGCTGCTCCACCAATACAGTCAGTACATCATTGGAAGGATGGGGCTTCCCTACGCAAAGAAAAAGGTGAACATCATAAGCGTTGTGGTGGATGCGCCCCAGGACATCATAAGCGCCCTGTCCGGCAAACTGGGCAGGCTTCAGGGCATTAACTCCAAGGCCCTGTACTCCAATATCGGTAGTTGATAAAACTATATAAATTATCTGACGGGGAAGTGTTACCGGAGGCCGCCATGGCCATGGACCCTGACCCGGCAAGAAAAGGAGAGGAAGAACATGAACTACGACCCAAAATCATCCCGTGCAGAGGAATTCATTCACCACGGGGAAATTGAGGAGACCCTTGCCTACGGGGAGGCAAACAGCACAAACAGGGAACTGATTGACGAGATTCTGGCAAAGGCCAGGGAGCGCAGGGGGCTGACCCACAGGGAGGCCATGGTGCTTCTGGACTGCGGACTGGAGGACAAGAACCAGGAGATTTATGAGCTGGCGGAACAGATTAAAAGGGATTTCTACGGAAACCGCATTGTGCTGTTTGCGCCCCTGTACCTGTCCAATTACTGTATCAATGGGTGTGTGTACTGTCCCTACCACGCCAAGAACAAACATATCCCAAGGAAGAAGCTGACCCAGGATGAAATCCGCAGGGAGGTTATGGCGCTGCAGGATATGGGGCATAAGCGCCTGGCCCTTGAAACAGGGGAGGACCCGGTGCACAATCCCATTGAATACATGCTGGAGTCCATTGACACCATTTACAGCATAAAGCATAAAAACGGCGCCATACGCCGCGTCAACGTGAACATAGCGGCCACCACGGTGGAGAATTACAGGAAGCTTAAGGACGCGGGAATCGGTACATATATCCTGTTCCAGGAGACATATCATAAGGAAAGCTATGAAAAGCTTCATCCCACAGGGCCAAAGCATGATTACTGTTACCACACAGAGGCGATGGACCGTGCCCAAATGGGCGGTATTGACGACGTGGGCTGCGGCGTGCTGTTTGGCCTGGAGCTTTACCGGTATGAATTTGCGGGACTTCTGATGCACGCGGAGCACCTGGAGGCGGTGTTCGGGGTGGGACCCCATACCATCAGCGTGCCCAGGATACGCAGGGCGGATGACATTGATCCGGATTCCTTTGACAATGGAATTGACGACGACACCTTTGCCAAGCTGGTGGCCTGTATCCGCATCGCAGTTCCCTACACAGGCATGATTGTATCCACCAGAGAAAGCCAGAAAACCAGGGAACGGGTGCTGCACCTGGGTATTTCCCAAATCAGCGGCGGTTCCAAGACAAGCGTGGGCGGCTACTTTGAACCTGAGCCGGAGGAGGAATGTTCAGCCCAGTTCGATGTGAGCGACAACCGCACCCTGGACCAGGTGGTGAACTGGCTCATGGGAATGGGGTATATTCCCAGCTTCTGCACGGCCTGCTACAGGGAAGGACGCACAGGCGACCGTTTTATGTCCCTGTGCAAGAGCGGACAGATTCAAAACTGCTGCCATCCCAATGCCCTTATGACGCTGAAGGAATATCTGATGGATTACAGCTCCGAGGAGACAAGGCGCATCGGTGAGGCGCTCATAGAGAAGGAAATTGGAAGCATACCCAAGGAGAAGGTGCAGCAGATTGTCAGAGATAACCTGGCAAAGATTGAACAGGGTATCAGGGATTTCAGGTTTTAAGCAGAGGATCCGTCCGGCAACTGACCGGCGGTGAACCGGTAATAAACCGGAAGTGAACAGGCAATGAACCGGAAGTAAACAGGTAATGTACCGGAAGTGAACAGGCAATGAACCGGAAGTAAACAGGTAATGTACCGGTATTGAATTGGTAATGAATCGGAAATGAACCAGCAATAAACCAGCAAGGAACCAGGGAAAGAGGAGCGGATAACCATGGGAATGAACAATACGCCGGCATCGGACCGGATACATATTGGATTTTTTGGAAGGAGAAACGCCGGCAAATCCAGCGTGCTGAACGCGGTCACGGGCCAGGATCTGGCTGTGGTGTCGGACGTGAAGGGAACCACTACGGACCCTGTTTATAAGGCCATGGAGCTGCTGCCTCTGGGCCCTGTGATGATGATTGACACGCCCGGCATTGACGATGAGGGCCAGTTGGGAAGCCTGAGGGTGAGGAAGAGCTATCAGGTACTAAACAAGACAGACGTGGCTGTGCTGGTGATGGATGTCTGTCACGGCCCGGCTTCGGAGGACTATGCCCTCCTGGAGAAGATAGGGGAAAAACAGATTCCCTGCGTGGCGGTCTGCAACAAGGCGGATTTGGACGGAATTTCCGGTCAGAGACCGGAGGGGATTCCTGACTCGGTTCCCGTCCTGTCTGTCAGCGCCCATACCGGTCAGGGTATTGCGGCGCTGAAGGAGTGTCTGGCGCAGCTGGGCAGGACCCAGGAGAACAGCCGCAAAATCGTGGGAGATTTGCTTTCTCCATCGGATCTGGCCGTACTGGTGGTACCCATTGACAAGGCGGCTCCCAAGGGACGCCTGATTCTGCCCCAGCAGCAGACCATACGTGACATCCTGGAAGCGGACGCAGTGTCCGTGGTGGTCAGGGAAAACGGACTGAGGGACACGCTGGCCTCTCTGGGTAAGAAGCCAAGAATGGTCATCACCGACAGCCAGGTATTTGCAAAGGTCAGTGCGGATACGCCGGAGGATATTCTCCTGACCTCCTTTTCCATTCTCTTTGCCCGTTATAAAGGGAGCCTGGAGCCCATGGTGCGGGGCGTCAGGGCTCTGGACCGCATCGGAAAGGGGGACAGAATCCTGATTTGTGAGGGCTGCACCCATCACCGGCAGTGCGAGGATATCGGGACCGTAAAGCTGCCCGGATGGATACGGGAATATACTGGAACAGAACCGGAGTTTGTGTTTACCTCAGGCACAGAGTTTCCGGATGACCTGGCAGGCTTCCGTCTGATTGTCCACTGCGGCGGATGCATGCTGAATGAGCGTGAGATGAAATACAGGATGAAATGCGCCCACGACCAGGGGATACCCATAACCAACTACGGTATAACCATTGCGTATGTACAGGGAATATTGAGGCGGAGCGTGGAACCCTTTCCTGAGATAGCGGCACTGCTTTGCGGCAGCCGGGAAGGGTGAGGGAAAAGGGCAAAGGCGCCTGAACAGGAGGCCGGTTCATAACCAGAGGCTGGGAAATAAGGGTAAATGATGCTAAGAATGAAGTGATATAGGAATTAACTGATATAAGGCAGGGCCTGTGAATCATATTTTATGTGATACAGGACCCTGCCTTTCTATGCTTTTTACAGCTCATTTATCCTTCAGAATATCTAAATGCCTGTTACATAGAAATAAAAATATTTTTTATTTTAGAAATTATATTGAAAAATATTTCTAACGTGATATACTTATAACTAAGGGGAATTAATATAGAGAACACATATAATATGGAAGGAGAAGAAATTATGAGGATTCAGGGTAAGAGAGTCTGGATAGCAGGACAGTTCATAGCAGCCCAGATGGAGATTGAGGATGGAGCCATCAGTCGTATCCATGGGTATGGTGCGGGACCGGCGGATCAGGATTACGGGGATAAGAGAATCGTGCCGGGTTTCATTGACATCCACACACACGGAGCATATGATTTTGATACAAACGACGGCCGGCCGGAGGGACTCCGCAACTGGATGAAGCGGATACCGGAGGAGGGTGTAACAGCCATCCTGCCCACTACCGTAACCCAGATGCCGGATGTGCTCACCAAGGCCGTGGCCAATGTGGCAGCCGTGGTGAAGGAGGGCTACGAAGGAGCGGAAATCCTGGGCATTCATTTTGAGGGACCGTTCCTGGACATGGAGTACAAGGGAGCGCAGCCGCCTGAGGCCATTGCGTCTGCATCCGTGGAGCAATTTAAAAAATATCAGGAGGCAGCACAGGGCCTTATCAAATATATCACCCTGGCGCCGGAGCGGGATCCGGACCATGCGCTTACCAGATACTGCTCCACCCACGGCGTGGTGGTCAGCATGGGCCACTCGGCAGCCACTTACGAGCAGGCTCTTTTGGGCATTGCCAACGGCGCAACATCCATGACCCATGTATATAACGGCATGACGCCTTACCATCACCGCAAACCGGGGCTGGTAGGCACGGCTTTCCGGGTAAGGGACATCTACGGGGAAATCATCTGTGACGGTTGCCATTCCCACCTGGCTGCCCTGAACAACTTCTTTACGGCCAAGGGACGTGATTATTCCATCATGATCAGCGATTCCCTCAGGGCTAAGCACTGCCCTCCGGGAGGACAGTACCAGCTGGGCGGCCATGACATTGAGATAGGCGAGGACGGACTGGCCCGTCTCAAGGGAACAGAAACCATTGCGGGCAGCACCCTCAACATGAACAGGGGACTTAAGATTCTGGTGGAGCAGGCTCTGGTGCCCTTTGACGCTGCCCTTAATTCATGTACCATCAACCCGGCCAGATGTCTGGGCGTGGATCACAGAAAGGGAAGGATTGCAGCCGGATGCGACGGGGATTTGGTGGTTCTGGATGATGATTACAGCGTGCTCCAGACTTGGTGCAGAGGACGCGCAATGCTTTGATGAAAGCATCCGGACTGTCCTGTTTAAAGGAATTTTTGTTACAGTCCGGCATTCAATGACGTTTCACTAATTTTTTTACATCTATGGTTAGATTCCTTTATGAGGGGTCTGACCATTTTTTAATAATACTTCACATTCCTCTCCGATTCTGGCATTTTTTGGTGTAACAGGTGTTATGATTTGCATTATATTGTCGATATAATAACAAAGAACATCTGCAATGTGTGATTTTTATGCATATATAACCAAAACAGGAGATGTCGGAAACATAAGGAGGGTTAAATATTATGAAAATTGGAATCCGGATTAAAATGTTTTTAGGTATCATGGTACCTGCATTGATGGTATTTCTGCTGTCGGGAGTGCTGATCAGCGTGTCTGTGGGGAAATATGCCAAGGTGCAGGCCAGAGAAAAGCTGACATCTGATTCTGAGTCCGCTGCCCATGAAGTGGATACTTTCTTTACCGGACATTTAAAAGCGGTTGAGCAGTCCGCCCAGGAAGCTCTGGTTATAGATTTCATGCATGAACTGAGAGGCAGCCAACGGGCCAGCGCAGCTCCCCGCTATGATGAGGTGATGGCGGCCATGGCGGTGCGTCAGGCCCTGGATTCATCTACCATACTGGGGGTCTGGCTGGCTGATACCGATTCCAGCCAGCTTTTTCAGCCGGACGGCTTTATCAGTGATCCAGGTTGGGACGTTACGTCAAGACCATGGTTTGAGTGCACAAAAACAAAGAAGCCTGTTATGACGGAGCCGTACATTGATGTTAATACGGGACTCCCTATTGTGACGGCGGCGGCACCTGTGATTGACCGTCAGAGCGGAGAAGTATACGGGGCTTCCGGCACGGATATTAACCTGGATACCCTTCAGCAGCGGATCAATGAGGTGAAGTTAGGGCAGACAGGATTTCTTGTGCTCATGAGCGGCTCAGGAAATATTCTCTGCTACCCGGACACAGAACAGGTGGGGAAATCCATTTCAGAAATCAATATCTCAGATGAAGTAAAGCAGGCTGTACAGAACGGATTGACCGGGGATTATATATATGAAATAGACGGAACCCGGTATTACGGGAATCTTACCAGAATAGACAGCGCGGGGTGGTATGTACTCTCCGCCATGCCGGAGACGGAAGCGCTTCAGGGCTTTTATACGGTCATGCGCATGTCGGCGGTCACATTTGCAGGCAGTATGGTCCTTATGGCGGCGGCTGTTCTGCTGATCTCCAACGGCATTACACGTCCTATGAAAAAACTTGCTGATGCTGCACACCGGATTGCGGATGGGGAACTGAATGTGGAGACGGGCGTGCACTCAAAGGATGAAATCGGGCAGGTTGCCTCCGCCATGGAGCGCACCGTGTCAAAGCTTAAGGACTATATTGAATATATCAATGAGACCACCAGGGTCCTGGATGAAATCGCTGACGGCAATCTTCAGTTTGAACTGGAACTACAGTACGAAGGAGATTTTGCGAAAATCAGGGATGCTCTGATGCGGATCCGGACTACGCTGAATGATACTCTGGGAAGTATCCTTCGCACAGCGGAACAGGTGACGGCCAGTTCGGGCCAGGTAGCGGACAGTACCAGCAGCCTTGCGGATGGAAATGCCAGGCAGGCCAGCTCCGTGGAAGAGCTTGCCGCCACCATCAATGAAATATTTACTCATGTAGATTCCAATGCCAGGCGCACCGAAGAGGTCAGCGGGCGCTCTGCGGAAATGGACCACCGGGTTGCGCTCAGCAACACACAGATGCAGGAGCTGGTGAAAGCAGTAAGGGATATCAGCAATAAGTCGGGCGAGATAGGGAAGATCATCAAAACCATCGAAGACATAGCATTCCAGACGAATATACTGGCTTTAAACGCGGCAGTGGAGGCGGCGCGGGCCGGTGAGGCAGGGAAAGGTTTTGCCGTTGTGGCGGATGAGGTGCGGAATTTGGCAAATAAAAGCGGCGAGGCGGCTAAGAATACCACATCTCTGATCGAAGAGTCTCTCCGGTCCATTGATAACGGACAGAAGATCGCCAATGAGACGGCACAGTCACTGGGGCAGGTGGTTACCAGCGCACAACAGATCGCGGAGGCGGTGGAGGACATATCAAAGGCTTCCACGGAACAGGCCAAATCCCTGGATCAGGTGCGCATCGGGATCGAACAGATATCAGGAGTGGTTCAGACAAATGCCGCTATGGTGGAGGAGAACGCTGCAACAGGAGGCGAACTTTCAGAGGAAGCTAAGAAACTTTTTGATTTGATTTCCAGATTCAGGACGGACAGGAAGTTGTAACGGGACTTTGAACTGTTACGAAATTTTCGATAAAATCCTTGAAAATGCTTGCATTTACAGCGGCATGATGGTATAGTGTATACGATAACTAATGTAAATTACTGATAAAAGAGTGGACACCAGTCCACTCTTTCGTTTTGGAAAGACAGGAA
>ERZ791895.721-NODE-721-length-18774-cov-5.638549_pt1 | contig 18774 bp, 16 predicted proteins | sample MGYA00510153_ERZ791895 | MGnify/ENA primary metagenome ERZ791895 (study PRJEB30046, sample SAMN00792064) | human gut metagenome | study: EMG produced TPA metagenomics assembly of the A metagenome-wide association study of gut microbiota in type 2... | reverse complement strand
ACCAGCTGCCAAAGGAGCCCGGCGTGTCGTAGCCCACGCTGCCCACCAGCGGCAGGGAGAAGGCGTCGGCCAGCCAGCGACCCAGCGGGCTGTGGCCCGGATCTTCGATACAGGCCAGCGGATCGTGAAAGGAGACCACCCACGCCGGATGAATCTGATGGATCAACTGACACAGGGCCTCGGTCTCCCGTTCCGAACCCGGCTGCTCACCGGTCAACAGCACCACGTCGCGCTCCGCCGCCGCGCTATTCCAGCGGTAAACCGTTTCCCCTTGCTTCCAGTTGGCTGCCGGAAAGTTACGGTTGAGGTCAACGCCGCGGGCATTGGCGCGCAGCCCGAGCTGACAGCCGTCAGGATTGACCGTCAGCACCACGTGGTGGCGGCGCAGCTCGGGTTTCAGGGTGCGCAGGGCGCAGGAGAGGGTCACAATCGACGAATTCTCATCACCGTGGGTACCGGCAATAATCAGCCCGCTACGGCTGTCGGCCTGCGGCGCAGGAAACCACAGCAGCGGCGCGCCCAGTTCCGAGCTGCCATACTGCCGGGTTCCCGGCGGAAAGTCGCCGCGCTGCGGGCGAGGACGTGAAATAGACATAGGGCTTCCTGTGTGTCGTTATTATTTAGTGTTGGCGAAAAGCGTATCGGGATCAAACCCATTCCCTGAGGCGTGAAATCCGACGGCACATCAATTTTCTATCATATGTCGTTTGCAATTTCAGGTGATGAAACAAATAATTATCGCTCTGTTGGCGGTATTTTTTTCATTTTAAAGGGGATCTTATGAAGTATCCTGTCGCTTTGACATGCGGCGCGCTGTGGTTAGCCAGCGTATCTTCTCTGGCCTGGGCGGCTGACCTACCGCCGGGCACGGTACTGGCGGAAAAACAGCTGTTAGTGCGCCATATCAAAGATGAACCCGCCTCGTTAGATCCCGCCAAAGCGGTGGGCCTGCCGGAAATCCAGGTGATCCGCGATCTGTTTGAAGGTTTAGTCAATCAGGATGCGAAAGGCAACCTGGTTCCAGGCGTAGCGACCCGCTGGCAGAGCAACGATAACCGCGTCTGGACCTTTACCCTGCGTGATAATGCCCGCTGGTCCGACGGCACGCCGGTTACTGCCGAAGATTTCGTCTATAGCTGGCAGCGTCTGGTGGATCCGAAAACCACTTCGCCGTTCGCCTGGTTCGCGGCGCTGGCGGGGATCGCTAACGCGCAGAACATTATTGACGGCAAAGCCGCGCCGGAGACCCTGGGAGTCACCGCCGTCGACGCCCACACCCTGCGGGTGCAGCTGGATAAACCACTGCCGTGGTTCAGCAACCTGACCGCCAGCTTTGCCTTCTATCCGGTGCAAAAGGCGAATGTCGACAGCGGGGCGAACTGGACGCGGCCCGGCAGCCTGGTGGGCAACGGCGCCTATGTTCTGAAAGACCGTGTGGTCAATGAGAAGCTGGTGGTGGTGCCGAACACGCACTACTGGGATAACGCCAAAACGGTGATCCAGCAGGTCACCTTTGTGCCGATTAACCAGGAGTCCGCCGCCACCAAGCGCTATCTTGCAGGGGATATCGATATCACCGAGTCTTTCCCGAAAAATATGTACCAGAAACTGCTGAAGGATATTCCGGGGCAGGTGTATACCCCGCCGCAGCTGGGTACCTACTATTACGCTTTCAATACCCAAAAGGGGCCGACGGCGGATGAGCGGGTACGCCTGGCGCTGAGCATGACCATCGATCGCCGGGTGATGGCGGAGAAAGTTCTGGGGACCGGGGAAAAACCGGCCTGGCGCTTCACGCCGGACGTGACGGCGGGCTTCACCCCCCAGCCGTCACAGTTTGAGAGCATGAGTCAGGCTGAGCTTAATGCCCAGGCGAAAGCCCTGCTGGCTGCCGCGGGCTATGGCCCGAATCGTCCGCTGAAGCTGACGCTGCTGTATAACACCTCTGAGAACCACCAGAAGATTGCCATCGCGGTGGCGTCGATGTGGAAGAAAAACCTCGGCGTGGAAGTGAAGCTGCAGAACCAGGAGTGGAAAACCTATATCGACAGCCGTAACACCGGCAATTTCGACGTGATCCGCGCTTCGTGGGTAGGGGACTACAACGAGCCGTCCACCTTCCTGTCGCTGCTGACCTCCACCCACAGCGGAAATATCTCGCGCTTTAACGATCCGGCGTACGACAAAATCCTCGCCCAGGCGGCGGTAGAGAATTCGGCCAAAGCGCGTAACGACGATTACAACGCGGCGGAAAAGATCATTATGGTCAAAGCGCCGATCGCGCCGATCTACCAGTACACTAACGGCCGATTGATTAAGCCGTGGCTGAAAGGCTACCCGATCACCAACCCGGAAGATGTGGCCTACAGCCGTACCATGTATATCGTGAAGCACTAACCGGTACTGGTTGCCTGATAATGTCAGGCAACCATCGCTGATCCCCGAGCTGGCGCGTCTTGCCGCGCCAGTTATTTATTAATAAGTAAATTAGCCAATTGAGAATTTGGTGCTTTAATCTATGCCAGATCTTAAAAATTAATATCGTCTTTCCTATAATGATGAACCAGAAATAAATAATATTTCATGTTCGAGATATATAAAAAAGCTGTTCTTTGCATATTATATGTTCAGTAACTGGTCGCACCGAAGATCGACTTAAGTGAAAATACCAGTTTTCTGTAATCCTGAATTACTAACAATGTACATTGATTTCATATGTCCGGTATGTTAGGTAGCACCATAGAATAGACGAGAGGAAACTATTTCTGTTTTAACTGTCTGCAATATTATTTGTTAAAGAAGGAAATTAATGATGGCAAATATACTTCGCTCAATACCTATGCTATTAGTGATTGGTTTTAATCTACTGCTGGCCATCCTGTTTAGTTTGATCTATGCCAGGAAGCATCCGGAAACTGATCTATTCATCATCATAACATTTACTGGTATGTTATCAATTTCCACATATATTATAAGTTTCTACTCTGTTTCGACCTTTGCAACTAAGGAGAAAAAGAAAATAAAAGGTGTCTTTCCCAGACGAAGAGGTAAACTAAAAAGAATTATTACAGACTCGATGGTACTAATCTCGGTTTTTTTTGTTTCAGGCTCGATAGTATTTTCAGGGAGTGATTTGAATTATGGTCTTGCTCTCTTAGCCATTTCAACAGGCTATTTTACTTTCTTGCTTGTTAATTATTATTTTTTGTGTATGTCAAGAGTAAAAGAAAAGATAGTCAAAATAATAAATAAAATCCTTTTTATTGTGTTCTCGATTATATTGTTTTTTTCTAAGATGATTGCAAATGGTTTTGTTAAAGAGTTTTTTGATGTTGATATCGCTAAAGTTCCTTATATTAGTTGGTCATTCTCGATTTTGTTTGCCATTCCATTTTTTTTGATTACTTCCCACGTGGGGTGTATGATTTTAGAAGGTACAACAGATTTATTCCGGACAAGAAAAATTAAAGTGCCTCCGATGATCCATTATTCGATATTTTGTTTATCTTGCGTTTTTTTTAGCATTAGTTATATTTCTTATTTGGGTAGCGCAGGTTGGTTATTTAATGCTGTGACCAAAAAGGTTTATTCTTATGATACCAGAAGCTCTTTTCGATGCAATAATAAGTACTGGACGATTCCAGAGTTAGGGAAAGATGCGAGGTATCTCGCTGAAACATCTGATAGTTACCGTGTTATCTATATTAGAGGAAATAATATTAATGTGGAAGTTGTAAAATGTAAAAAAAACGAAGGATATATCCTTTTTCCCATTGAAAATGCTAACGATATATTAAAAAAGCAGGTTCCAAAGGGAGGCTGACTCACGTAAGGTTGCGAATATTGAGTCTTGATTTAGTGCGGATAGAGGTACCTCTTGCCACAGTTCAAAACACGATCCAGGCAACCTCAGCTACATTCGCAATGTATCAATGACCGCTCTCAGCGCGGGCGACACATTGCGGTGCGGGTAATAGAGAAATGAACCTTCCAGACGCTGGCTATAACGCTGGAGCACCCGGATAAGTGTGCCCTGGGCTAGATCGTCGGTAATCAGCTCTTCCGGGACATAGGCCAGCCCCAGACCGAGCCTCGCCGCTTTGGCCTCCATGTAGCTATCGGCGAAAGCCCACTGTCCCTGAGGCGGGTGGGTGATTTTTTTGCCATCCACATTAAGTTCCCAGGCGTAAAGGCTGCCGTCGCCGAACTGATAAGCGATGCAGGGGTGGGCGACTAAATCGGCGGGCGTTTGTGGAAAGCCGTAGCGGCGAAAATGTTCTGGGGTACCCACCACCGCCATCTCCATATCGGGCGAAATGCGTACCGCAATCATGCCACTCCCGACTTCCGGGCCCAGACGCACGCCCGCATCGAATCGCTGCGCAATAATATCGACAAACCGGCTTTCGCTGATCAGTTCCAGTCTGATATCGGGATAGCGGTGTTTAAATACTGCCAGCTTCGGCAGCAGGACTTTATCAATGGCATGCTGGCTGGCATTGATGCGTACCGTACCGGAGGGCGTTTGACGATAGTGGGCCAGCGTGGCGAGTCCCATATCTAAGGCGTCGAAACCGGATTCGACATTGTGATAGAGCTGCTCACCCGCCTGAGTGAGCGACAACCGGCGGGTGGTACGCACCAGAAGCTGAACGCCCAGGCGTTCTTCAAGTTCACGAACCGCACGGCTTACACCGGACTGCGCCAGGCCAAGTCGTTGCGCTGCGGCGGTAAAACTGCCTTCCCGCACCACCTGCATAAACAGATAGAGGTCATTATAGTTTTCCCGTTTCGCCATTCTCCCGCCTCGTCACCCAGATGCCATTTAGAACAATATGGTATTAATTTTAGCATTTTTCAGCCTCTAATCAGAACCATTACTGCTGGCTACACTAAGCGCACGACAACAAAGCACAGCAGCGTTGTCTACTGAAGACTTGCATTGATCACGTTTATTTAGGGGAATTTTGATGACGGTTTTCACCAAAAAACTGACAGCCGCGATACCCGCCATGCTGCTTTGCGCCTCATTAACTGGAGTCACAACGATGAGCTCTGCTGAGACAACTAACCCGAATGCGCCTGTTTCAATGATTGAAAAATGGGACAAAACTTTTGCTGAGAGTTCGAAAGTGGATCACCGTAAGGTGACCTTCCAGAACCGCTACGGGATAACCTTAGTTGGCGATCTCTACCTGCCGAAGGATCGCGGTGAACGCAAACTGGCAGCTATTGCCGTGAGCGGTCCCTTCGGCGCGGTAAAAGAGCAGTCCAGCGGCCTGTATGCCCAGACGCTGGCCGAACAGGGGTTTGTCACCCTGGCGTTTGACCCATCGTATACGGGCGAAAGCGGTGGCTACCCACGCAACGTGGCCTCACCGGATATCAATACCGAGGATTTTAGTGCCGCGGTGGACTTTCTGGGCCTGCAAAAAGAGGTGGATCGCAACCGTATCGGTTTGCTCGGCATTTGTGGCTGGGGCGGTATGGCCCTGAACGACGCGGCGATGGATACACGCGTCAAAGCGGTGGCGACCAGTGTAATGTATGACATGAGCCGCGCGATGGGGCATGGAGTGGGCGATGGCAAAGACCGCTATACCACTGCCGATCGTCGCGCCGTACTGCGCTATCTGAACGTGCAGCGCTGGAAAGATGCGGCAAACGGCACCTTCGTCCCCGGTGGGCATGACATTTATGTTGATGATAAGGGCAACGTCAGCGCTGCCGATCGTATTTTGCCGGAAACCTTGCCCGCCAACCCCAACCCGGTCCTGAAAGAGTTCTTCGATTATTACCGTATGCCGCGTGGTTTCCATCCGCGTTCGGTTAATTCAACCGGGGCCTGGAATGCGACGATGCCGCTGTCGTTTATGAATATGCCGCTGCTGAGTTACGCCAGCGAAGTGACTATTCCGACGCTTATCGTGACCGGCGAAAAAGCCCATTCATGCTATTTTGCCGAAGATGCCTTTAAGGCCATCGGCAGTAAAGAGAAAGCGCTGGTGATTGTCCCAGGCGCAAACCACGTCGATCTCTATGACAACGTCGCGGGCAAAATTCCCTTTGCGACGTTCGCGCAATTTTTTAAAACCAACCTGAAATAGATCTCCTGTGCCGGAGACATCCCCAAAGCCGCCACGCGCCTGCGGGCGGCTTTGTCTTGTCGGAGAGAAATAATGTCTGCATTAGGTCATACCCGGGCACACTGGAGCGGCGTCCTGGCGATGACGCTCTGCGTATTTGTGCTCATTGCCTCAGAATTTATGCCGGTCAGTCTGTTGACACCCATCGCGGGTGATTTACACATTACCGAGGGATTAGCCGGTCAGGGCATTGCGCTTTCTGGCGCGCTGGCGGTACTGACCAGCCTGACGATATCCCGTCTTACCGGATCGCTGGACCGTAAATGGCTGCTGCTGGGGCTCACGGCGTTGATGGCAGCCTCTGGGGTGATTATTGCCCTGGAGTCCAGTTTCCCGGTTTATATGCTGGGCAGAGCGCTCATTGGGATCGTCATCGGCGGCTTCTGGTCGATGTCGGCGGCAACGGCCATTCGGCTGGTGCCGCAACGCCAGGTCCCCCGCGCACTGGCCATCTTTAACGGCGGCAACGCGCTGGCCACCGTTGTGGCAGCGCCGCTGGGCAGCTACCTGGGGGCCACCGTCGGCTGGCGCGGCGCCTTTTTATGTCTTGTCCCGCTGGCGGTGCTGGCCTTCGTCTGGCAATGCATTAGCCTGCCGTCGATGAAAAGTCCGCGCGCACCACAGCGGCAGGGATCGGTGCTGCGTCTGTTCCGTCTTTCTACGCTATCCCTGGGATTGCTGGCCTGCGGACTGTTCTTTATGGGACAGTTTACCTTATTTACCTATGTGCGACCGTTTCTGGAGACGGTGACCCAAGTCAGTCCTTCTGGTCTGTCCCTGATATTGCTGACAATGGGTATCGCCGGTTTTATCGGCACGCTGCTTATTACGACCGTTCTGAATGCCCGATTTTATCCGACGCTGGTGGCTATCCCGTTGTTAATGGCCGCAATTGCCGGAACGCTTCTGCTGGCCGGACACCACACGGGATCGGTCGCCGTACTGTTAAGCCTGTGGGGCCTGCTGGCGACGGCGGCGCCCACCGGCTGGTGGACATGGATTGCGCGGACGCTGCCCGAGGATGCGGAGACGGGCGGCGGGCTGATGGTCGCCGTGATCCAGCTATCGATAGCCCTCGGGTCAACGGTAGGCGGCCTGGTGTTTGATAGTCTGGGATGGCACAGCACTTTTGCACTGAGCGGTCTGTTACTGCTGGGCGCGGCAGGGGTGACTTTTCTGCTCTCTGTCAAAATCAGATCATCTCAGCGCACTGCGATTAATGAATTGAATGCATAAGTCAAATCAGGAATGAGAGGCTAATCGTGACCGCGTTCCTGTCTTACCATGGTGTTTTAACAAGAGGGGAGCTTCACCGTGGAATATTCAGTATTAAGTAACGCTCGCAAAATGCCGATGCTGGGTTTCGGCGTTTTCAAGGTGACCGATAAAGCGGAGTGTAAGCAGGCGGTGTTGAACGCCATTCGCACCGGTTATCGCCTCATCGATACCGCTGCCGTCTACGATAATGAAGATGCGGTGGGTGAGGCCGTGCGCGAAGCCATCGCCGAAGGTCTGTGTACCCGCGAGGCGCTGTTTATTACCTCCAAACTGTGGGTCCAGGACATGGCCAACACCGGGATGGCGAAAGCCGGGATTGCCGCGTCATTAAAAAAATCGGGCCTGGAATACTTTGATCTTTATTTGCTACATCAGGCGATGGGCGATTATTTCAGCGCCTGGCGTGCGCTGGAAGAGGCCTATGAGGCCGGTACCCTGAAAGCGATCGGCGTCTCCAATTTTTACCCCCATGTGTTAGCTAACTTCTGCGAAACTGTCAGAATTAAACCAATGGTGAACCAGGTTGAACTGCATCCTTATTTCGCGCAGCCCGCGGCGCTGGAAGCCATGAAGCATTATCACGTTCAGCCTGAAGCGTGGGCGCCGTTAGGCGGTGGCAGACATAATCCGTATCAAGATGCATTGCTTCGGGGGATCGCCGATGCGCACCAGAAAACCATTGCGCAGGTTGTTCTGCGGTGGAACGTGCAGCGTGGCGTCACGGTGATCCCTAAATCCACCCGCCAGGAGCGCATTGAAGAAAATTTTGCTATCTGGGATTTCGTATTAACAGATAACGAAATGGCGCAAATCAGCGCCCTGGATTTAGGCTATGTTGGCGAAGCGGTAAAACACTTCAACCCTGAGTTCGTTCGCGGATGTCTGGGGGTGAAAATCCACGACTGATTGCGGCATCGGCTGATTCGATATCCATCTCCTCGCCTGCGCTGCGGCGACGGGTTCAGTATGCTGGTTAGCGCCCACGCGTTTGCCGCGATGGTTGTCAATGCGGTAGTCGATCGTCACGGGCAGCTGACTGGTGACAGTTGATCCTCTGGCCGGTGACATGTCGGTTGGATGCTTCCGTCGCAGTGGCCTTTAAAGCGGCAGTCTCCCGGGAAATTTTCGCTGCCAATGACCGCGTGACACTGCGCTTTATCGATGCGGGAGAGATCTTTCCTGCCGAACGCCTGGCGCTGGCGCGTAACGATGAGCACTTTGAGGTCGATCCGTTAGCGGAAGGCGGCAGAGGCTTGCGGCTTATTCTGCGTGCGGTGGACTATTTTAATGTGGAAACTGGCGCCGGGGAGAATGTGACTACCCTGATAGAAGCGTTGCCTGATACCCGCCTAAGCCATGCCACCGACGATCGCTGCGGGTGAGGGAACAGACGTTGCCCCCGGGTGAATCACCGGGGGAATTTCCCCACCCGCGTTCACCGGCTTCATCATCTTATTGCTGTGCCTGGGCAGCGGAGTGCACGCCAAGGTGATGAGGACGGATGGTATCTAATGTCATCATGGCTGATTTGCAGAAAATGCATTTCGCACCAAAAGGGTTTTTTTCAGTGACGTCAAACTGGGACGTTCTGTACTGGGAGCCATGGCAGCATGGGCATCTAAAATGGATATGTTCGATCATAATGTAAACCTTGTATGGGTGATGTTCTGTTGAAAAGACAATGGTCGTTTCAGGAAAATTAACGCGGCTGATTTTAGTTGGTGGTAAGCCGGGTTTTGTGTCAGATGGCGGACTTTTTAAGGAGCCGACAAGGATCTGACAGGGCCTGTTTACAGAAAAAGCAAACTACTAACGGGACTGCTCAAAGGAAGGTGGTATCAGGGATAACGCCTGGAGATGAGAACACGTACTCAGATAATAACTTTTTGTCTGGTAAATCGACTCAACGATTAACGCACGTGCCGTGAATAATAGCAAACGTTATTTTAGCCTTCCGGATGCCTGCTGCGCCAGGGGAGGCTTCATCAGCGCCGTCACCCAGTCGATAAATACCTGTACCCGGGCAGAGAGCTGCCGATTACTGGGATAGAGCAGGGAGAGCGGCAGCGGCGCAGGACGAAAATCGGCCAGCACTTCCGTTAACGCGCCCGACGCCAGATCGGCCTCAAGGCGGGGCAAGGGCGCCTGATACAGGCCAAAGCCAAGCCTTGCCGCTTCGGCGCCGACGTCGGCATCGGAAGTCAGCAGCCGACAGGGCAAACTGACCTCGCTCTGACGGCCATCCTGGGTAAAGCTCAGCGGCAAGGTACGTTGCGTGCGCGATGAAACAAACCCGATCATCACGTGGCCCGTCAGTCCTTCAATCGTATGCGGGGTGCCGTACCGGGCGAGATAGGTCGGGCTGGCGCAGGTGATCTCCTGCAACCCGGCGAGCGGCCGGCAGATCATCTCGCTGTCGGGGAGATGGCCGCCGCGAATGACGCAGTCGACTCCCTCGCGAACCAGATCGACGTCACGCTCGCTTTCCCCGATCTGCAGCGTAATGTCCGGGTAGCGGGCGAGAAACTGCGGCAGCGCGGGCAGAAGCAGGGTCCGCGCCAGGTTGCCCGCCACGTCTACCCGAATGGTGCCGGAGATGCTCCCCCCGGCGCTGCGGTTGGCTTCCTCAAGGGCCGCCAGAATGGACACGCAGCGCTGATAATACAGCGAGCCTTCTGCCGTCGGCCGTACGTGCCGGGTGGTACGATGTAGCAGCCGCGCCCCGAGACTGACCTCCAACGCTTTAATAGCCGCGGTCGCTACTGGCCGGGAAACCCCCAGATCCGCGGCGGCGGCACTGAATGAGCCCCGTTCGACGATGCGCACAAACAAGGTCAGAGTATCCAGTTTATCCATGACATTGTTCCAGCAGGCAAAACTATCCTGTCGCCCAACGCGGTCTTATCGTCGGCATTCAGGGGCTTATAATCGCTCATGTTTTCAGCAGAGAGAAAAGGAGAAAACATGAACAATAGCGCAAAAATCGCCCTGGTGACAGGCGGCAGCCGCGGCCTGGGACGCGCGACCGTCGAAGCGCTGGCACAGCGCGGCGTAAATGTAGTACTGACCTACAAAACGCGTCTTGCCGAGGCGAACGAGGTGGTTACACGGGTTGAAGCACTGGGCGCCCGGGCGATCGCGTTGCCTTTCAGCGCCGGCGAAATCGATACCTTTGACGCATTTGTTAGCGCTTTTCAGGGCGCGCTGACGGAGGTGGGCGCCGATAAATTTGATTATCTGGTCAATAATGCCGGCAACGCCAGCGGCATGGGATTTCTTAACGCCACGGAAGCGGAATTCGATGCGCTGTATCGCATCCACGTGAAGAGCGTTTTTTTCCTCAGCCAAAAACTATTGCCGCTGCTGGCCGATGGCGGGCGAATAGTGAATGTCTCGTCCGGCCTCACCCGCATCGTGATGGCGAACCGGGCGCCCTATGCGATCATGAAATCCGCGGTGGAAACCCTGACTCGCTATATGGCGTTTGAGCTGGGCAGTCGCGGGATCACGGTGAACTGCGTGGCGCCCGGCGCCATCGCCACCGATTTCAGCGGCGGGGTGGTGCGGGATAACCCGCAGGTCGCTCAGGCGGTGGCGAATATGACGGCGCTGGGCCGACCTGGCCTGCCAGAGGATATCGGGCCGATGATCGCCTCGCTGTTATCCGATGATCATCGCTGGGTGAATGCCCAGCGCATTGAAGTGTCCGGTGGAATGCGCATCTGAGCGAAGAAAACCGGGGCTGTTTTCATCCGTAGTCAATCGATATGTCAGTGGATGCCGATATAGCGCGACCCTGTGCAGAGATAAGGAAATAAAGATCTGCCGCATTGCTCGTTAAATATTAGTGATTGACCTTATTGCCTGAATGCGCAAGATTATTGTTGAATAAACAGTCAATATGCTAAATATATTTAATGCACGTATGAAAGGATTTAAGATATGGATTTTGAAAATGAATTGACCAGTAAGATCCTTGATCCCATTCACGGCACTATTCGTTTGACGACACTCGAGATTGCCTTTATCAATCACCCCCTGTTCCAGCGCTTACGCAACATTAAACAGAACTCTTTTTTATATAAGGTGTTTCCCTCTGCGGTGCACAGCCGCTTCGAACACTCTCTCGGGGTGCTGCATTTATCAAGTGAAATACTCAATAATTTACGCCTGAATGCGATACGGTATCAAAAGAAATATGATGATGGCCATGTGTTTGGTCATATCGATCAGATACCAAAACACAACATTCAGGAGTTGAGACTCGCTGCCCTGATGCATGACATCGGGCACGGGCCGGTATCCCACCAGTTTGAGAGTTTTATGCCTGGTAAGCACGAATTCTCCGATGTTCTCCCCACAGCCTACCATTCAATCATTGATGTATTAAGCAAGCCAGAACAGAAAGTTGAACATGAACAGCTTTCGCTGTTGTTCAGCCTGATGATTTATCATGATCTGAGAAAACAAGGTAAGGTCGATGACGAAATAAATATCGAAAATGTGTTAAAAATCATCGAAAAAAGATACGGTGACCAACAGATCATTGAGGAAATTAATGGAAAGGCAACAGATATCCTGCCGTTAATGACCTCGATCATCTCTTCCTGTCCGATCGATGCCGACCGGATGGATTACTTGCTCAGAGATGGCTATTTCTCCGGCGTCAAGTGTGGCATCTACGATTACAATCGCTTGTTTATGTCAATTGTCCCGGTCGAGGAACAGGGAAAATTGTACCTTGCTTACAAAGAGAGTGGGATTGATTCGATCGCTGAGTTTATTGGGGCGCGCTCCAGCCTTTTTTCGCAGGTATATTACCATAAAACAAACCGCGCCTTTGCGACGATGTTGAGCACATTATGTGAGATTATGCAAAGCAAGGATCCACAAAATGTCATTATCGCTGACGTTACCGACCGTATCGTTGACCATAGCGATGAAAGCTTCATCGACGCGCTGAAGGATTTTTATCTGGCGTGCAGTGATGATTATTTTTTGAATGACAAGGTTGGTGAATGGATAGATATCAGCGATACCGAGGCGGTTAATAAAAAAATACTTGATGACATTATTAACCGACACCCATGGTCGAAGGTCTATGAGGCCAAACACTCTGTGTATAAAGCTAACATCGCTGACAAGGAAAATAAGGCGTGGAAGAGTCAACTCACCGGGTTATTGACTTCTGTATTACAGCCTCATTTCAAACCACATGAATTTGCCGTTGATATTGTCTCCGACTGCGCCTTTAAAGACCTGGATAAAACCGAAGTTAAGCTTTTGGTGAAAGATCTTAAGAACCGCTACGAAATAAAACCGTTAATTGAATGTGGTGATAAGTTAAATCAGTATCAAATCATCAAATATTGCATTCGGGTATTTGTTGACCGCGATATCAAAGAACGCGTAACTCCTGAAATAATCTATAAAATCAATGAAATAGTGGTCAAGCAGATCGCGTTGCTGAATTGATGATGCCCGTCAGGGCAGCGATAAATCTTTCAGGGGCTGGTTTTTTAACCGGCCCCTGAAGATAAGCGGTAAATCGTGGCGCATCCCCGCCATCGGCATAACATACAACAGCGCGTAAACACCGCGCTGAGGCATAGATTCCCGCAGGGGAGCGGGTGGCTCAACAAAAACACCGGCTCAGTATGTTTATTCCGCCAGCAGGGCGGCGAATTTCGCCAGCCACTGTGGATGAGCAGGCCAGGCGGGGGCGGTAACCAGGTTACCGTCCACATGCGCCTGGTCGATACCAATATCCGCATAGTGCCCACCGCTCAGGCGCACTTCCGGAGCGCAGGCGGGATAGGCGCTGCAGGTCCGTCCCTGCAGAATACCGGCGGCGGCCAGCAGCTGCGGGCCGTGGCAGACGGCGGCGATAGGTTTACGCGCGGCGTCGAATGCCTGTACCAGTTTAATAACCTCCTCGTTCAGGCGCAGATACTCCGGCGCCCGGCCGCCGGGGATCACTAGCGCATCGTAGTTCTCGGCCTTTACTGCGGCGAAGTCAGCGTTCAGCGTGAAGCGATGGCCCGGCTTTTCGCTATAAGTCTGGGCGCCGTCAAAGTCATGGATTGCGGTCATGACATAGTCGCCAGCGGCTTTATCCGGGCAGACGGCATCGACCTGGTGGCCAATCATCTGCAGTGCCTGAAAAGGAACCATCGTTTCGTAATCTTCGGCATAATCGCCGACCAGCATTAGGATTTTCTTGCTCATCTTTGTGTCTCGTTGTGGGCGAAAGGTGTCTTAGATATAGCCTGGCGACTTGCAGAATGCGAACCGTTCAGGATGCCGACGACGGTGTCGTGTGCGTCTTGTAACCGGGCTCATGTTTTTTTGCTAACGACAACTTTGTTCGACATCGCGCTGTGGCTCGTTATCCGCAAAAAATCGGTTTGTGGGGAGTAAGGGGAGCAGAAGAATATTGTTACCGTTTAGATTTCGCGCCAGCACTATTAAGCGTCCGCCGCGAAGGGGCAATCGGATGGAAGCCAGATATTTTCCCTCTGAGTAATTGATTGCGTTGTTACGCTAAATTTGCATAATGAGCGAATTATATTGCCCCGGTTGTCTCTATGGTTTCCTTTATTCATCCGCTTAATGTTTTAGCCCGCCTTATAGTATCCATTGCAAACATTCCTTTGGTGCATTATTTATTGAATTTATCATTGACTGTTGTTTCACATTTTAAATATTGATATTCATGGTGCTTTTATTTTCGTGGTGAAAGTGGGTGTTTGTGAATAAATATAATTATTAGGTGGCTAAGTTGATCGGTAATCCATTTTTGCTTTATCATCGTCACGTTTCACATCAATATATCTTCAATAATTATTCCTTAAGGAAAGGAACTGCTATGGCTGATACGTTCCAGAATGAAGTCCCCAGGGCGCGCATTAATCTCAAATTATCTCTTCATACCGGCGGCGCGCAAAAGAAGGTCGAACTGCCGCTGAAGCTGCTTACCATTGGCGATTTTAGTCATGGGAAGGAAAACCGGCCTTTATCGGAAAGAGAAAAAATCAACGTCAATAAAAATAATTTTAACAGCGTACTTTCGGAATTTAGCCCGGAAGTTAACCTCTCGGTGCCGAATACGCTGGCCGGCAATGGCGAAGAGGAGAACGTCAGACTGCGTTTTACCGACATCAAAGATTTTGAACCGGAGCAGGTTGTCCGGCAAATTCCGCAACTCCGCGCCATGCTGGCGATGCGTAATTTATTACGCGATCTCAAATCCAATCTGCTCGATAACGCCACTTTCAGAAAAGAGCTTGAGGCAATCCTGAAAGATCCGGCGCTGTCCCAGGAATTACGCGACGAAATGAGTGCGCTTGCCCCGAAATAAGTGCGGGGCAAGTCTGTTAATGGATTAACCGGGAAAATGCTAATGTCTGTTACCACAGAAAACGCCCCTGTTCAGGGGCAAACCACGCTGCAGGAAAACAGCGCGGGCGAGGGCGTTTACGCCTCGCTGTTTGAAAAAATTAATCTCACCCCGGCGTCTCGCCTCGGGGATATCAACGACTTTCTGGACGATGCCGCGCTCTCCGAGGCGCCGGCGGCGGAGCGTCTCACCGCGGCGATGCAGGTGTTTATGGATCGCATCCGTCAGTCCGGCCAGCGGGTGGAAAAGCTCGACAAAACGCTGATCGACCACCATATCGCCGAGCTGGATTTCCAGATAAGCCGTCAGCTGGACGCGGTGATGCACCATCAGGAGTTTCAGCAGGTCGAATCCCTGTGGCGCGGCCTCAAACAGCTGGTGGACAACACCGACTATCGGCAGAACGTCAAAACGGAGATCCTCGACGTCGCCAAAGACGATCTGCGCCAGGACTTTGAGGACGCGCCGGAGCTTATCCAGAGCGGCCTGTACTGGCACACCTATACCGCGGAGTATGACACTCCCGGCGGCGAGCCGATCGGCTCGGTGATCTCGGCCTATGAGTTCGACGCCAGCCCGCAGGATGTGGCGCTGCTGCGCAATATCTCCCGGGTTTCTGCGGCCGCCCATATGCCGTTTATCGGCGCCGTCGGCCCGGCCTTCTTCCTGAAAGAGACCATGGAAGAGGTGGCTGCCATTAAGGATATCGGCAACTACTTCGATCGCGCGGAATATATTCGCTGGAAGGCGTTTCGTGAAACCGACGATGCCCGCTACATCGGCCTGGTGATGCCGCGCGTGCTGGGTCGTCTGCCGTACGGCCCGGACACCGTGCCGGTGCGCAGCTTCAACTATGTCGAGCAGGTGAAGGGCCCGGACCACGAAAAATATCTCTGGACCAGCGCGGCGTTCTCCTTCGCTTCCAATATGGTGAAGAGCTTTGTTAACAACGGCTGGTGCGTGCAAATTCGCGGTCCGCAGGCGGGCGGCGCGGTGAAAGATTTGCCTATCCATCTGTACGATCTGGGCACCGGCAACCAGGTGAAGATCCCTTCCGAGGTGATGATCCCGGAAACGCGGGAGTTTGAGTTCGCCAGCCTGGGCTTTATCCCGCTGTCGTACTACAAAAATCGCGATTACGCCTGCTTCTTCTCGGCCAACTCCGCGCAGAAACCGGCGCTGTACGATACCGCCGACGCCACCGCCAACAGCCGTATCAACGCGCGTCTGCCTTATATCTTCCTGCTGTCGCGCATCGCGCACTACCTGAAGATGATCCAGCGCGAGAATATCGGCACCACCAAGGACCGGCGTCTGCTGGAGCTGGAGCTGAACACCTGGGTGCGGAGCCTGGTGACCGAAATGACCGACCCCGGCGACGAGCTGCAGGCCTCCCATCCGCTGCGCGATGCCAGCGTGGTGGTGGAAGATATCGAGGATAACCCGGGCTTCTTCCGAGTGAAGCTGTACGCGGTGCCGCACTTCCAGGTCGAGGGGATGGACGTCAATCTGTCGCTGGTTAGCCAGATGCCAAAGGCGAAGGCGTAGGTTCGGACGATGATGAAAACGGAACGTCCGTTGTGGGGCCGGGGCATTATGGTGTCGCCTCAGCATTTTCAACAGCAGGCTGCGTATGCAGCCTGGACTGCGGAAGTGATTGCCCGGATGGGTCTTAACCACCCCTGGGGAGTGGTTGAGGCGACCTTCGAACCAGAGATGCTCAAACTGGGCCGCCTGCAGGCTCACAGGCTGCAGGTCCGGTTCCAGGATGGCACGATGATTGATACGGACAATGCCGATGCGCTGCCGTCCGCGCTGTCGCTGGACGGCGCGTCCGGCGAGGCGGTGATCGTGCTGGCGCTGCCCCTGATGCAGGCGAATGGCGGCAACTGTCTGAAGCCGGAGGAGGTGGCCGAAAGGCCGGTGCGCTTCCGGCAGCGCTGGCGCGATGTCCGTAACCAGTTTGGGGATGATACCCGGCAGATTGCCGTCATACAGCCGGAGCTGATCCTCCGCTTCGCCCACCAGGACAACAGCGATTACCTGACCTGTCCGCTTGTTCGCCTGCAGCGGGACTCGCAGGGGGCCTGGCTTATCGACGAGACGTTTCTCCCGCCGCTGCTGCAGATCCAGGGCAGCCGCTGGCTGGCGACGCAGCTTGAACAGCTGCTCGTCCAGCTCCGGGCTCGTCTGACGCGCCTGATGGCCATGCGTCGCGAAAGCAATGAACGGATGGCTGATTTTGCCGTAGCCGATGTCTCTCTGTTCTGGTTGCTGAATGCGCTGAACAGCGCCGAGCCGGTGCTGGGGTACTTTCTGCGTTACCGGCAAAGCCCGCCGGAACGCCTCTACCCGGAGCTGGCGCGCCTGGCTGGTAGCCTGCTGACCTTTTCGCTCACCCATCAGGCGAATGCCGTCCCGATCTATCAGCATGACCAGTTGAACGCGGTTTTTCCGCCGCTGTTTGATTTACTGAGCGACCTGCTGGAGGCGAGCCTGCCATCGCGGGTGGTGGCGATTGCGCTGGAGCATGATGTCCGGCTGCACTTCTGGCAGGCGCGTCTGCACGATGCCCGGCTGCGGGAAGGGGCTGATTACTACCTGTCGGTTCGTTCGTCGGTACCGGTCGCCCAACTGCAGGAGCAGTTTCCGCGCCAGTGCAAAGTGGGCAGTCCGGATCATGTCAAAGCCATCGTCAACTCCTCGCGGACAGGGGTGCCCCTCACGCCATTGCGTCATGTGCCGGCGGCGATCCCGCTACGTCTGGAAAATCAGTATTTCAGCCTCGATGTGTCCCACCCTCTGGCGACGGAAATGCTGCAGAGCGGCACCTGTATGTTTTACGTCCCGGGGATGCTGGGTGAGCCTGAACTTGAACTTTTTGCGGTACTACGAACGTGAATGAGCCTAAACGCGGCAACGCCGCGTCCATTGATATTGATGCGCTGCTGCAGAACACCTGGCTGCAGGTTATCAGCCTGCGCCACGGCCCGCAGTTCCGCGATGAGGAAGGGTACACGCTATGGCAGCGCTGTATTGCTGATGTCGAGCGCGTGCAACATGAGCTGAAGGCGAGCGGGCTTGATGACGCCAGCTGTCAGCATATTCTCACCGCCCAGTGCGCGCTGCTCGATGAAGCCGTGAAAGGGCGCGGCGTGGAGGATGAGGCCTGCCTGCAGTGGTATGACATTCCGCTGCAGGGGCACTTCCTCGGCACCATGGACGCCGGCGACACCCTGTGCGAGCGGATGCGTGATGTGTTGCGTGAACCGGCGCCCAACCTGGCCGTGGTCACCTGTTTTCAGCGGGTGATGCTGCTGGGTTTTATTGGCAGCTTTCGCTCCCTCCACGACCCCGAGCGCCTGAAGCTGGTCAACGCGCTCGGTGAGCGTGTTCCTCCTTTTCAGTGCCCGGCTACCGCTCCCGTACTGGTAGAGAGTCGCGCCGGTCTGGGGATAAGCGGCTGGCTGGCCCCATGGCCGGTACGTATTGGCCTGAGCGTGGTGGTGGTACTCGCCCTGTGGTGGGGACTCAACCACTGGCTCGATCACCTGCTGCTGACCTTGTTACCGGGGGAGGTGAAATGAGCCCCGCGCAGCAGCGTGGGCTGGCGCTGTGGGCCAGTCTGCTGAGTGCGCTGGTGTGCCTGCTATTTTTGCCGGTTCCCCGCTGGGGGGCGTGGCTCATTCTGCTGGTCACGCTGGCCCTGATCATCGGGAGCTGGCGCATCGCCAGTCGTCGTACCGGACGTAACGTCGCATCAACCCTGGACCCTCTCCCGGAGGGCGCTTATCGCCAGCCGGTGGTCCTCGTTTGCGGCGACCTGCCGTGTGTCTGGCCGCCAGCGTCACCGGTGCGAGTCGTCAAACAGGGCTGCTGGATCCGCGTGGAAAAGACGGAGGAGCTGCAGCAGGTCGCGCGCCAGGTATTGAGCCAGCGGCCGGAATGGGG
>ERZ791895.719-NODE-719-length-18832-cov-42.697875_pt1 | contig 18832 bp, 13 predicted proteins | sample MGYA00510153_ERZ791895 | MGnify/ENA primary metagenome ERZ791895 (study PRJEB30046, sample SAMN00792064) | human gut metagenome | study: EMG produced TPA metagenomics assembly of the A metagenome-wide association study of gut microbiota in type 2... | reverse complement strand
TTTAAAAATACAAATATTAGAAATAGTATGGCAGAAACAGACATAACTTTCCTCCCGGACTGACAGATTATATTGAAATATTTTTCCCTTCCAGCCACCAATAATGAATCAAATTACGCATACCCATCCATAGCAATACTTTTTATACCAGCCAGCATCCCAATTATTCATTCTGCCAAATATAGAAATATTCCGCATTATTCGCATATCGCCAAAAAGCAGATCATTAACAATCGGGACAGGATAAATATGAACAGAATCATGAATGTGGACATCCATTTATTATGTTCCAGATAACTATTCACTCGCTTTCATTATTCAAAAATACTCTCTATGCATTCTATGATATATCTTGGACGCTCCAGATAAGCATGAGAATAATTATCCCCAGTATGATGCTTCCCAGCATCACATCATCCTGATTGGCTTGGTTCTGAGAGATGTTATTCCCTCAAAAGATACGTCGTTACAGTATAATAAGCGTCACCAAAAATCCCTGGCTGAATTGCCATAAAAAATATACCTGCATTGTTCCTTGCCAGTCAAAATAGCTATTTTAGCTTACTCAACTTCAGCCAATATTATCTGTCCAACTGAGTGTGTCTGTTTCCACACGGAATAAGTTCGAAAACCATACGAATAATCGTCTGCCCATACTTTAGAAATTGCTATCCTTTGTTCATCGCCTCTTTAATCTGAGTAGAACTAGTACTTTTCGTATACGGAAAGTACTGAATATCAGATCCTAACTGATTCAATTTCTTCTTATCTCTAATCCAAGATTCATTATTCTCATAGTCATCTCCAGAAAACAAACAATCATACCTATATAAACTCCAAGCATCTAATTTATCTATGTTATCAAAAGTAACAGGTACCGCTTTATCAACATATTTTATAGCCTTTATTATTTCCAAACGTTCCTGAAATGGTATATACGGTGCTTTATTCTTAAAGTGAATCACCAACTCATCTGACAATACACCTACTATAAGATATTCGCTTCTTTCCTTTGCCTTTCTGATTAAGTTTAAATGTCCTATATGAAATAAGTCAAATACACCTGCAATATATCCCGTTTTATATTCCTTCATAATATCACCCTTCATTGTCTTTCATAAAATCTTCAATAATCCATGTTTTATTCTGGACATATATATAATATTCAGAAAATCCCATATTCTCTAGCTGTTTACCTATTTGTCTGTAATATATATTACATATAATAATATGCAAATTTTCTTTTGGTAGGTTTATAAGGCTTCCAGGCCCAGTAATTATTATTCCATACTTTTCTTTCCCCCACTTTTCTTCCGAATTATCAATTAAATATTTAGGCATATATTGAGAGCCATATTTTTGCATATAGTCATCTAACATTTGCCCAGTACCAAATAGTACAATCACCTTTTCAGAGGAAATTTTAAAAACTCCATAAAACCTATTTTGCCATATTCTATAAGAACATTCTGGATCAAAAATTGCTTGATGGTGAGGTTTCCTACTCTCTTCGTCGGGGTATTGCATATAATCACTACCCATAGTCATCTCTAAAACCCTCTTATACCCCTTTGGAACTGGAATACTAATATACTCAAATGTTTTCTTCTCAATATCTTTAAAATCTTCTTTATAAAGCCTTTGGTTCTGGTATTCTCCAAAATGTGTATAAATACCTACATATTTACTACCAATTATATTTCCTATTCTAAAGAGTAATTTCAACAATAGATATAGAATTCTTAGACTCAAAATTTTACATACAATATTTATCTTATTCCACCTGGAATTAGATATATTCATCCATATTCTAGTCTTTGGCCCGTGCAATTTGAATACAATCGATTGTTGAATAAATAGTATGTATTTGACTTTTTTCTTTTGAATCCAATCATTATTAAAAGCCTTGTCCAAGGCTAAGATATCTATCCATATACCATTGTGTTGACGAAAAACAGAGTCCCATATATCTGCGCCTAAAGTATCATCATTTCTTAACCTCAATAATCCACCACTAAAAAAGTCAATTTTACTTCTCTCTGGCACCAGCACATATGGATATTTAAGTTCATTAACAGCAATTTTCTTTAATTTCTCAAAATCTCTCCTTGGCATAACCACATCAATATCATCATCCCAAGGAATATAACCTTCATGTCTTATCGCTCCCAATAAAGTTCCATATATTGCAAAAAAGGTCAGATTATACTTTTCACATATCTTCTCTAAAACCTTAACCAAATCAATTTGTTTTTCCCATACTCTTTTCATTTTTGCTGATATGCTATAACCTGCACGTATCTCCTTTTGAACAAAACTCTCCATAATTACTCCTCAATCAGCGCCCTTGCATTTCGATTAATTCTCTCTCTATTAATAGTAGACCAATTCAAAAAATTTTTGTATAATTTTTGTTGCCTATTATGGAATACAAATCTATTCTCTTCTGCATCAAAATACTCCCAGAGTTGATCCAATCCATATTTAACTGCTAAATCCTTTTTAGAAATTACATCTTCAATATAAGGAAAAAATAAATATGCATATTTTATCGCCCTAAACATAATATATTTTGCTGGAAAATCTTCCCGCATAAATTCCTGATCAAAAAATACGTACTCTCCATTTTCATAAAAGCAATTCATTGGTACCATATCAATAAATGCCTTTTTTAAGATAAATCCCCAATCCAGATTATCATTCTGTGGAAAAACATTATTAAGTTGAGAAGACTTCTCAGATGACAATAATATACAATTATATAATCTATCCAAAACTTTAATAAATTTATTTTTATCTAATCCAGCTTCTTTTCCTATATAATCTGACAAAGTCATGGAATCAACATATGGCATCTCGATATACTTTCCGTTCCATTTATGAGGAACTACTTTTATGCCTCTGTTTTTCAATTCTACAATATTCTTATATGAACTCTCTAATACCCCTACCCCTTCGTTATTAACTGGATATTTTCTTACCACCCCCTCAGAATGTATTATGGTAATAAATGCATTGGCATCTTCTCTGTCTGTAGATAATGCGGCAAAAACTATATCTGACAAAGCTTCATTCACCGGACATTCAATTAAAAAGGAATTGCACATGGGGGCAAACATTCCATTTGCAACTAAACCATCATATAAGTCATTCTCAAATGCCAATAAAGAATTTGAATTTATATAATAAGGTATCACTCTCTCTTTAATACTACTTTTGGGCATATACTCATCTGTAAATATTAATTGAGGCAATTTATAATCTGGCATAGGATAATAAAATTTTATTAGTTTAAAACCTACTTTATCCAAAATGATTGTTATTTCATTCTTTGTAAAACTCCTTCCAGAAGCGCCTAAAGGATAATTATTAATACCAGCGAATGGTATCCCAGAAAAGGGATCAATACAACCACAAAAATATTTTATACCAAACCTATTTTCTACCGCTAACAATAATCTTCCATTTTCTTTTAGTAAGCTTTTTGCTTTTTTTAAATAATTCTCATATATTTCACTTGTAAACTTACCACCACTCTGATATTCTAATTTTCCAATAATTATTACAAAATCAAACTTCTCAATAAAATTTATATCAAGAAACTCCCCTGCAATTACCTCTAGATTTGAACATGTTTTATATCTATTAAAAATACCTTCCGCTCTTAAACTATAACGCTCAATGGAAACCACCCGTTTACAGTGTTTGCATAATATACCGGTTAATGCACCAAATTCTCCTCCAATTTCCAGAACCTGAGCATCTTTTCCAAAAGGGTACCAATTCAGCAATGACTCTCTCATCTTCGAAAGATGATAAAAGACCTCCCAACGATTATCCTTCTCTAAGATAGATTTAAAATCGTTATCCTGATTACAAGAAATATAGTCATATATATCATAATCACATTGTGGCCTAGAAATGGGTGCCTCTTCAGTTTTTACAAAATCCATATTAAGAGTTGCCATCTTTTTTTCCTACTTCCTCCTAATTTCAATAACTTCCTGCCCAAAATCATTTAAAAGATTCATATTCAAAAGATTGCTGCATCTCGTATTCGTATAACATTCTTTTGAATACTTAAAAAGTTCATCCACTACTACATTACGGATTCCATCACCATAATAATCCCATAAATTATTTATAAAGTCACGCCAAAAGTCCATAATCGCTTTCTGTACCTTCTTTACAAATAATAATTCATCCTGTCCCCTTACCTCATCTGCAAAAACAGGTCTCCCATCTCTATCATATGAGACTATACTAGGTTCGTATGATGTCATTATAACTTCTAATTGCAAGTAATTCTCAAAAAAATTACTTTCTGGATTACGCGGGTGATTATTATAAAAGTATGAATGAATAGGAAGCTTTGCTTTTTGTTCCTCATAAGAATTATATAAACAGCAATATAAACCTTCTAACTCAACCGGCATTATATGATCTAAAAATAATTGGCAACTGCCACAAGAAACAAAATCAAAAAAAGCATATTTTTTTCCCCTTTTTATTCCTAACGTATCAATATAAGACAAAAAATTCTCTCGGATTGTTTTGGATTTTTCATAAATACGCTCTTTATTTAGCAATGCATAATCAAGGAGGTCTTCCTCCTCTGTTAGTGTATTTTGGGTATTCAAATATTCGATTTCATATCGCTCTCTTACCACCTTTTCCATAGGGCCCTGGCACTTTGGACCTGCTATCCATTTTATATCTTCATCGTCCATAATTGCTGCTTTAGAACATGCTACTCTGGACACATAAAAGTAAAGCCCCTCTGGAAGTCTATCTCTACAATAATTTACAGGTATGCTGTCATATAATTGTTTAATTAAATATCCATCTCTAGAAGAGAACAAAATGCCTTCATACTTCTTCATTTGTAAGACTTTAAACAACCACAACATGAATCCAGTTACTAATGGAGCTACAAAGAGATATGCCCAATCATACTCACCACCTATTACTATTCTTTTTTTATCATCCATTGCAACAAATGGACTGTTAAAGGCATATGCTATAAACATGCCAATTATAGAACGTTCATTTAAATTAGAAGGAAATCTTTGGATATCATAAAATGATGATTTCTTCATCAAATCAATTGCACTTTCAATACGAAATGTATCTATGCCAGCCAACTGCGCACATTTAATATCAGAGTTTATATTGTCTCCAATATGCAAAATGCTATTACTTTTTACCCTATCTTTGAAATCAGCAAATAGTCCCCCTGTCTTGGGTCTTCTATAATCACATGATACTAAAATATCCTCATAGCCTTGTATATTAAGATTACTCAAAAAATATTCAATGATTGCTTTAGGTAAATACATATCTGAAATCAAATAAACTGATTTTCCACAATTAACTGCATAATAAAATATTTCTACCACATCTTCTCTTCTAATTAAAACCGAAGCTTCTGTTTCTATTTCATACTGTAAGACTTGATTTTTTTCAATTTCACTTATCCCTGTATTTTTCTTTAACTGATTATATATTTCATAGATATTAGGACTCGTTTGTGCAATATCATTATCTGCTTTAATCCTTTGGTTTCTAAAATCTTCAATGTTAATATCATCTCTTTTTATTTTTTGAGAAATAATATCAAATACATCCACAGGGAACATAGTTTTTCTCATTATCAACGTATCAAATACATCAAAACTAATAATTTCGTAATCCTGTATTTTATTAATTAATTCTTGTTTTTTTATGTTAGTAGTGTTCAATTTTATGTCCATTCCACTCCTTTATTAAGCCTTTGCTATAAATCAATTAACTCAAACATCCCACACTGAAAAGTGTGTTGTACCTTGAAAGATCAATACTTCAGTCCATAGAAAGGCATAAACCCTTGCCTTATGATATACTTGAATCGACTAAAAAACGTAAACGCTCCACCATCGGTACCTTGACAAGTTTCGGGTCATTATTCATGACCCGATGATGCTTGCTTTTGTAGTTTACGGAAGTTCTCTGGCCGTTTGTCTGACCACGGCAATATGCCTTCCAGAAAAGACCTGTCCTTGTCATCCTGGTGCTTTCAAATGTCTGTCAGCAGATATTCAAAGTACTCTTACGGTTTCAGATTGTTTGCTTTTTCAGTCTATACAATGCTGTAGATGATTGCTGAACTTTTGACTCCAGTGTCAATGACCTGCCAGTTCCTTTTCCCAATACAGAAGCCGCGAATGGCACGTTCGCTAATACCCTGAGATAACGTTCCTGGTTCATAATGTAAGTAAACCCGTCACGAAGCTTTCCGTTTTTCGCTACCTCGTGCTCATTCTGTTTTACGAACAAAGCATCTACCAGTGGTCTGATGATGACCTAACGCTGCTTTAGTTGTTCTTCTGAACTAAGGTCTCTAAACTTGCCTTCTTCACGATATATGGCCTGGATCTGCTTCATGATCAGATATGCCATGTATTTCTTTCGCACAGGTTCGTTTTCGCCGAATTCAGCTGTCAGCTCTTCTTCTGTCATATAATGAGGTATGATGTTGGTGATAAGCCCGGACATATTCATGCCCTTCTTACCTGCCTGTTTTTTTCCTCTTGTTTTTTATCCAGATCCGATCTGCTTCATGGAAGTTGACGGAGGGAGCGTCTTCTTCAATGAGACTGAAGCAGTGTGCAATCTGGAAGCTCCATAATCGGAAAATCTGTGGACATCTTCTCAAAGGGTCTGCCGAAACGGGCCTGATTGGCCAGGAGCAGCTGCTCTGCCATGAGCTGAATCCTGTTATCCAGGGAACTGACTTCTTTTGTAAGCGTTTCAACCTACTCCTGCAGGCCAAGGAACATAGTGATAAGAAGTGACTTATCAATGATATTCAGTTGTTCTTGCGTGTACCTAATTGCCATAATCGTAAACTCCTTTAACTGAATTCTATGATAGCAGAAACTACGGTTTTATGCCAATTCGGCATTGTTAACCTGCCGTCATTTTGACGGTGGATAACAATTCTAAGAAGCTAAAATCCAACTGGGAATTCTTAGCTTTTTAGAACTGTTATCCACAACAGCTGTGCTTCCACACCTTGAGAAAACCACAATTCACATTGGACACAACAGCCTGGGGATAACACCATGATTTATCGCACAATCAGGTTTTTACATGACAATTCATGGATTTTAAAAACGGAGAATTGCACAAAATCACATAGCTTTTGGCGTAGCCTGTATTTCTGAAATAGGATGCTTTGCAATGACTTCCAGTCCCTGCATCAGCATCTGATTGGCTGGTCTGATGGCAACTCGTTTGTTACTGTAGATTACGCTCTGCTGTCAGCAGCCAAAGATAGTAACCTCTTGGAAAAAGGCAAAGCATACGATGGCCGCTCGCTTGCCGGTAGGCGCCGCATTCAGTCAAGACGGAATACAACAGATGTAATGCTGGAACTCATTCTGTCAGCGCAATCCGCTGGGAGCACTGCAAAATACGTCTTATTTTACAGTTGGCTCTCGTCGCCTAAGACGGTTACGGCTTTAAAAAAGCACCTGTCTTGATGTCATTGCAATGGTAAAAAAGGGCAGCCGTATCCACTATGGTCATAACGGTGAAGCTCTTTCCATCATTTACAGCCAGAACAAAAAGCGTCGCGGACGTTCCAGATATCCTCTTTCCATAGATGTAACCGCCGGTGAAATTCCTGCAAAAATATGCCCATGTAGCAATTGTCTTTACCAGGTACACGCTGCTGTCAGTTGCAAAACGTCAGAATGGAGAAAACCATCTGTAAACTCTTCTAAATCTTGTTGGATGAGATGGAAGATATCAGCTTTTTGCATTCTCTTCAGATTATTCTGGAAGCTTTGATAGCAACAGTAGTTGATATTTTTCATATCTTAGATGCTCAGTTGGAAAAATTTACGGTCAGCTTTGTTAGCCGACTGCCAAAATACATGAAAGACAGACTTCGCAAGGAGAAGATGCCCGCCTAAATGGTATTTTGTGAGTTGATGTATTGACTATTCAAGGTTAATCCCATTTTTGCTATGGGAAGTTTGAATCAATTAAATAATAGTCAAAACCTAATTGTTCTAATACCGGCTTAACTTGCTTTTGATTTTCCTTATTAAGCGCAACTATAATGCCATGAGTATCTACGTTTTCCTTAACCTCTTTTAGTGCTTTAACCTCATGTTCCATAAGCCAATCTAAGTTACCCTTTTTATCAGTAACAACAAAACAATCATAACGTATTTGCAAATCGTCCAATTTCTTTGCTATAATTTTCCCATACACTCCTGCTCCATATATCATCACATTTTTATTTTTTGCACAAAATCTACATAGTTTAAACATATCAGACTCAATTTTGTCGGCCGAAGAACCTGAAGGCAAAATTCTCCCCTCATGTCTAGCAACAAAAAACTTTGATACTACCGAATATAAATTATTAATATATAGCGATGCATAAAATGCGCTCTCTACCATTGCTGTATAATATCCTTCACTTTGTGCTACATATATAATAATTCTTTCAATAGCATGATTCAGTGTACCATCTGATGCTAGTGGTTCTTCAGGAAAATCTTCATAACGCCATGGATATTCAAACAATGGTTTTAAGGCTGCCGGTCTGCACCAAAATGCTGTTGCTAACGCAAATGGCTGCTTTTGAGGACTCATAGGTACTTTAAGAGAAAGCATTTCAGCTAATTCCTTTGTTTTTTGATAACAACAGGTCCACTCATTACCCACTAATTCAGTTAAATACCCCCCTAATGCAGGAACTGGCGGTGTAAGTATTCCTAATCTAGAGTTTTTCTCAAATAATCTTATGATATTTGAAACAAACCCCTTACTTCTTAATGTATTTTCCCAAGCATGGTACATAAATGCCTTCCCTACTGTTACAGGCCCTCCCCCCCTCGTGGTCTTCTTATCATGTACAAAACACAAATATTCATACTGCATTAAATACTCTCTACAGGCAACTAAAAGTGCTCCCGCATCACGCCCTCTGTTTCCGGATAATAGAACTTTAACATTATTTCGTTTTATACTTTCAAAATAATTGTATACCTTATATTTTGTTTCGTTGTTTGCTACTGTAATATATAAATCAATATTTTCTTGTATATTTTGTAAATATCTAAGAGTTTCATCCAACAAATCCGAATAAAAGAGATGTGCTACCACGGCTACCTTTTTATTTTTGAAAGCATCAATTTCATGAACATCATCATCAATAATATAATTCAAGTGTAGGCATTCCCTAATATCAGCAATATTGTATACTCTAAGTATATGTTGCCAAATTAAATCTATATCATAATTAGTATCTTCTTTAATATATTGAAAACTTCTCCGCAAATTTTCTCTAAAACTAATTGATAATCCATCTAAATTTTCAAATAAGCTGCATTTCAAAAACGGAAGTTTCTTCTTTTTAATAAGTTCATATGTTAAATACTCACTATAATCGATATTATCCGCAGGATTATCTTGGTGGTACTCTTCAGTATCAATATAAACTTCTCCCGTATATTGAGTGAAATACTCCTGTAATTGCTTTCCAAATACTTTTCCTTCATTTTTCCCTTCTACACAGAAACTTCTGAATATATCTAAGGTATAAATACTCCGGCGTAAAACCAAAAAATAGTCATCTATATATGAATGTTCAACACTATTATCAGGGCCTACCATCGTCTCTCTTTTAGTAATTCCCCAATATGAGCACTCTCTTTTACTCATAGATGTAAACATCTCTTTTAATGAAAAAATAGGTCCAAATAATATGTCGCTTGTCAAAACAACTTCATCGTATTTTAATATAACACCGTTCTTTATACATTTAAGCAATATCTCACTATATGCCTGACCATATGTTGTACTATCGCTTAAATAACATATATTTTTAGTATGTTCTCTCAAAATACTATCATTAAACTCATTTGATGATATGCAAACAATGATTAAATCATCCAAAACTTTCTTAAACTCATTTAAGAAAAACATAATGTAATCATCAACTATGCCATTTACTTCCGTTATTATAAATATACCTAACCGTTTCATGCCAACTGTTTACCCTCCCTAATACTGATAAATATTACTAACATGTAAATTCTCATTATGAAACTCATCGTCTATTATATATGTCTTAAAAATATTATTCCTAATGGCACTGTATTGCGGGGTTATAAACTTCAAAAAAACTTCTCCTAAAGAGATATCTTTTGTATCCAAATCGTTTACATCTCGAAATTTTATAAAATCCTCAAAATATTCCTCTATTCCATCTTGAACATCCTTTATATAACATAATTCTTCCGCAGTCCTTCTTTCTTCTAAATAGACCGGTTCCCCTAAAGAGTCGAATCCTTTTACTGTTGGAACGAATGATGTTAATATGCACTCCAACAATAGCGAATTCGCCGCCAGAATACCTTCCGATGTATACGGTGCTTCTATTAAGAGCTTTTGTTTTGCAATATCTATTGTATTAAAACGATAAAAGTAGTATCCCTTTAAATCAACATTCAGCAACCTACTCAAACAAAGTTGACAAGTTCCCGTAGAAACAAAATCAAAAAATATAAGCTCATCATCACTATTCAATCCTAATCCTGAAATATATTCCATATACTTTTCTCTAATTTCAGCTGATTTAGATAAAATAGCCTTTTTATGTGCAAGAATGTACTGTGATATAGATGAGTATATATTAGAGTCAAAATATTCAATATCCCCCTCTGAAAGAAAATACCTTTTTTTTAGTAATTCTTCAGGGGAGCCAGAAAATGCATTATTCAAGGACCACAAGATATCATTTTCATCAAATAGTGATGCTGAAATACACAAAATTCGGGATGTCAAAAAATATAATCCTTCAGGTATTTTTTTTGAGGACTCTTTTTCTCTTAGAATACCATATAATTTATCAATTAAATAACCATCTCTTGCTGAAAATAAAACTCTTGCATTCTTTTTATATTTAATTTTATTAACAAACCATAATATAAAATCTGTTACAATGGGTGCCATGTATATATATCCTATGTCCCTCCCTGTTTTTACTTTCCCCTTTCCTTCAGATTCAAACAATGCAAATGGCGAATTAAAGATTCTAGAAATAAAATATCCAACCTGCAACCTACCTGTCAAATCTGCGATTTCGTAAAGCACCTCTTTATAAACAGATATTTGTAACATATCATATGCACTTAAAATTCGGAAATTGTCTATACCATTACGTTGTGCTGCCATAATATCAAAAGCCTCTGAATCACCAATATGTAAAATTTTCTTGTTTTTTACTTTACGAATAAATATACTAAATAAATTCTGTCCCTTACTTGTTGAATATTCATTGGAAATCATCAATCCATCATATCCGCTAATTCCAGCTTTTTTTAATTGATTTTCAATCCAATCGCTACTAAGATACATATCTGAGATTAAATAAATCTTCTTGTTTCTAGACTTTGCATAATCAAAAACTTGTACCATCTCCTTACGTGGTATCAGCATTTGGCTCTCAATTTGTAATTCAAGATCCATCAAATATTCCTTCTCATTTTCACTAATACCTGTCATAAATTGCAATTCATTGTAAATTTGAAGATAGTTAGGTATGAATGATGTTAATAAATTTTGTTCGGCTAATATACGATTATTTTCAAAATCACACTGAATATTTTTCTCCCTTGTCGCCCTTTCTTCTACTAAAGAAAATATATCTTTAGGTTGTAGAGTTTTTCTCATTAACAAAGTATCAAAAATATCGAATGATATAACATCATATGTGTCGATTTTATTTTGCAATATTTCTCTATTAATAGAAAAATATTCATTATCCAACTTATTAACTTCAATATTTAATTTTTTACCATCTGCTGAAAATAAACCTATTCCATTCTTTTTACAAAAAACTGCAATTCTGTTTCTAATTAGTTCCGTTATATTAGGGCGCGCGACAATTATAATCATCTCTGTCTGGAGAGCTATTACTTCTTGATATGAAAGAATCTTTTTTCCATAGATACTACCATCAGTACGGTAACCATCCATTAATCCACAAATATTAAAATCAGGAAAATTTTCCAGAATTATCTTTGTTCCATAGCTTAATCCATATATAACCATCCTTTTATTTTTAAACTTTTCAAAATTTTCTTTAAAAGTATTTAAAAAAATTATATCTGACATCATTAATCCTCCTGGTCTAATTTAGATACAAAAAACTTCTATCCTAGAATTTTGCTTTATTAGCTCTAATATTTGTTTTTGATATTGTTTATTAACTGCTACAACTATTCCGGAATCATTTAACTGATCCATGATTTCCCCAAATTCCCACACTTGGCAACCCTCATATGAAGAACTCTTTTTCAGGCTATTACTAACTATAAATCCACTAGTTCTAATTCCATACCTTTTTAAAACATCATTACACTGTTTTCCATAAGTACCAGCCCCATAAATGTATATGTTCTTATAGTTTTTGCAGTAAGCTATTAACTCCTCCGTCTTCTCTCTTTCCTCATGCATATAATCAATATTATTTATTAAATAGTCTCTTTGTAAATCTTGTACTATATTAATAAATCGTTGCTGTAAGTCACAGAGTCTTAGTTTAGCATAATCTAAGTTTAAAATCTCTAGTACATCATACCCATTATCTAAAGCAACAAAACCAAATATCCGCTCTATAGCATGACTAATTGTTCCATCTGTTGCCATTGGCTCTTGACAAAAATCCTCCAATTTCCATTTATATTCAAAAAGTGGTCTTAATGCATCTGTTCTACACCAAAAGGCCCCTCCAATAGTCACATACTCCTTCTCATAACAAACACTCTTTTTTAATCTTAGCTGGTTCCCTAAATTTATTACATTATCATAATTGCATGTCCAAGGATTAACAAATACTCCAATATAGTTTCCCCAGTAAGGAATAGGTGGAACCAATAATCCGATATTCCTATTGTTTTCCAAATATCGTAAGATATTTTCTATCAATCCCGCACTACCAATCAGATTATTCCATATTAAGTCCATGAATTTACAACCGTCATTACTATTTCCCATCTGTAAACTTTTTTTATCGTGTACAAAGCACAAATACTCATATTCCATTATAAAGTCATGGCAAGTCACAAGAAGAGCAGCCATATCTCTACCTCTATTTTCTTTTACTAAAACTTTATAATTTTTTTTATTAGTTTTACTTATATATTCCTTAATTTTTAATGCTATTTTGGGATTTGATGTAATTAACCAAACATCTATATACTCTGGTATCTGTTCAATATATAAATAACATTGATTTAGTAAATCCTCATAAAACATGTACACTATAATGCAACATGAAATCTTACTTGGTTCGTTTCTTTCAATAGATTCACTTAGCATGAATACAGAATTCATATTCCTTCTTCTCCTAATATATGTAGGGTTTCAGTACACAACAGCCATTTGCGTCCGTATGAAAGTCAGCCAGCCAGCCTGACGTTACAGCCGTTCGATTAATGCAAGTTGAACTACCACAGTACGTTCGTTTGATACCCCAGGAGATTGAATAGGCAATGAGGAAAAGCAGGAACCATGCAAATTCATTTTATGTTATGGAGGTACCAATGATGTATAACGCAGTAGGTATTGATATTTCAAAAGGCAAGAGCACCGTCGCTTTTCAACAGCCAAGAGGTCTCATTGTCCGGAAGCTCTTTTATGTCTCACATACTTCCAAAGACCTCAAAGATCTGACTGGTCGGCCTTGCAAGATTACGCAAGACATTATTCCAGATCATGACCACGCTGCTCCAGAACGCGCCCGAATACGATCCCGTGTATCGTTTTCACGATAAAAAGCGTTCCTAAGGTAAGCCGTATTACATATACATGACAGCTGACTCCAATAAGTTCCTGCGCAACTTAGAGCAGGCAAAATAGTCTCTTTACATACGTCTCCTTTCCAAAACTGGCTAATCAGGCTATTTTAGAGTTATGCCCTAAAATCCAATATATAATTTTTCAAAAAAGTACTTTACTTTTTAATAGCAGGCATTCTCTTAATTTTATAAGCAATCACTTATCGACATGGTCCGATTGCAAAAATCATCATGAAGAATATAGTTTTTAAATACTGTATCTTCAATCAAGGTGTACTTTCGCCCCATAGCCTCAAGTAAGTAATCCGCTATTAACGGCTTCTCGTAATCGTAAAGATAATTTACCAAACTAGTCCATTCATTAAAATACTTTAACACTTCATCTTGAGATGACGAGACAAAATCTATTTCTTCTATTGTACGTGTTTCAACTGCATAAATCGGTTTGTCTCCATCAAAAAACAAAAAGGAGGGGGACTGATCTGTCAATATATTTTCAAAAACAAATTGTTTTTTAGCAACATTACTATCCTCGCTATACAAAGAAACGACATTTAATTTTTGTTTATCTGGATATGTATCAGAACTTTTTACGAAATAGCATCCATTGAGCTTTCTGCCTATGATTTTTTCTAAGCCCATCTGGCATGTTCCCGATGATACAAAATCTGAAAAAATCAATTCGCTACTATCCAATACTTGAAGTAAATACCTCTCATAATTTAATCGTATCTCTCGAGAACGCTTTAATATTTTCTCTTTATGCGAACAGACGTATTCTACCAAATCCTTGAATTTTTCACAATCATATTGTTCAATTTCATCTTTTCCCAAAAAAAATCTTTCAATAAGCAGGTTTTCCGGTGTCCCTTCATATGGAAATACAGCAGCATAGTTTATATCTTCTTCATTAAAAAGAGAAGCACCTATGCATACCGCCCTGGATGTAGCCAAGTACACACTATTAGGCAGCCTTTTAAAAAGTTTCTTATCACTTTTTAGGTTTTCATATAGTACCTCTAATATGAATCCATCTCTTGAGGGAAATATGACTTGACATTTCTTCTTATCAACTTTATTACATATCCATAATATATATTCTGTTATTACTGGAGCCGCAAATAAATATGTAATATCTCTTGAGTTATCAATAATTCCTTTTCCTAATGTATGGTATAATGCAAATGGACTATTAAAAATCCTAGCCACAAATAATCCCAGCATAACCCGTTGCTCTAAATTATCTGCATACTTTAGAAGATGTCCATATCTAGAAGAATTCAACATTGAAACCGCGCTTTTAATCCAAAATGTGTCAATCTGGCATTGCTCTGCTGCCAAAATATCGGCCTCATAACAATCACCTATGTGTAAAACCTTTTTACTATCTGATCTCTCTAAAAGTTCACCAAACAATCCATTCTCTTTATTAGTACCATAATCCGAAGATATAAAAATATCCTCATATCCTACAATTTCATTATCTAAAAGAATCTGTTGAATCTGTCCCTTAGAATAATACATATCGGAAACAAGGAAAATTCGCTTTTTTTTCATTCTGGCATAAACAAATGCGTAAGTAATATCGTTCCTGCATACAACCAAATCCCTATCCAATTCATATTCCATGTTAATGAGTTTTTGCTCATCGTACCCCTCCTCAGGATAATCATCGATTAGCCTCTTATATATCTCAAAAATTGAAGGTGCTATTATCCCTTCAGAAATCATCTTCGTTTCTACACTAATTCGATTTTCCGGAAAAGTGTGATGTAAACCTTCTCTCTTTTGCATAAGATAAAAAACATCATTAGGGAACAATACTTTTCTCATTAATAGTGTATCAAAAATATCAAAACTAACCACTTCATGAGAATCTATTTCTCGTAGCAATATTTCTAATGATGTGTTATTCACCTCTTCGAATTGATCTTCATCGTCCTCATATTTTATTTCTTTTCCTTTAGAATTTAAAACCCGGATTTGATTTTTTATACAAAAATCGGATATTTTCCTAAATATCATCTCAGTGGAATTAACACGAGCAATAATAATAATAACATCTATATGCCTAATTAACAATTCATCAAAATTAAGAATGGGTTTACCATATATTATCCCCTCTTTTTTATAACTATCCAAAAAACCAACAATATTTAAATTACTATTCTCTTCTATAAAAATTTTTGTTTGTACACTAATACCATATATGACAATTCTTGCATTTGAGTATTTCCTAAACACATTTTTTTGATTTTCTATCATTACTATACTCCCAACATTCTCTGATACATATCTTTCATATTGTATTGAGGGAACCAACCTATTTTTTGTAATTTTTGGCTTGATAGTTTAATATTAGTCTTAGTAGCATAGCCAAATACATTTTCCTTAGGTATATCATACACTATGCTGACATCATTATTAAAATTTTTTATAACAAATTCAGCCATTTCTCGTATTGTCATCGTTAATTCTTCGTTTACAACATTATATGCCTCTCCAATGTCTCCATCTACCAAAATATACATAAGTCCACTAATAGCATCAGCTGAATAAACATAGTTTCCCATTGATGAACCATCCGTATGTAAAATTATATCACGCTGATTCAATATACATTGTCCAATATATGCAAATATCTTCGAACTATTACCCAGTACATAACCAGCTCCGAATGTTTGAGATAAACGGGCAATTTTTATAGGACATTGATATTCCTGCGAAAAACAATAACAAATATTCTCTGCCATCCTTTTTCCTAATGGATAACAACTTCTTTTATTTAACAAATCGATCTTCCCCACATTTTCTTCTGAGACTTTATCAACCATGCCTTCTATATTTCCATAAATCTCCATAGATGATAAATAAATCATACTCTTAACATTCTTAGCTACTGCGAATTCACAAACTGCTTGTGTTCCATTTACAATACCATTTATGCATTCAACAGGTTCATCCACCATAAGCTTAGAATCAGTATTTGATGCACAATGGATGATATAATCAATATTTCCCGAATAATTAATTTTATCGCTAATATCACCCACTACAACTTCTATTGGCATATTCTTAAATAGCATCTCCGCCTTTTCTTTATTTCTCACATAAACCACTATATTTATTTGTGCATTTATCTTCTGGTTTAAATAACAAAAAAACCCAACAAAAAGCATACCAATAAAACCAGTTGCACCAGTAATCATAACAGTTGATTTACTTATTGCTTTTATTTGTGGTATCGAATTAGCTAAACGTTGAAAATCTTCATATAAATAATTTTTCATAGAATATACCTACAAACCAAAAATTTGTGTGTTTTCTTCTGCCTCATAAAGCGCTCTATATACATAGAAATCAGATGGGGTAGTTATTTTTATATTGTATTGAGAGCATTCAACAGTACTCAAACTATAGCCACAATGTTTCATTAATGTTGCAGAATCTATCATCCAATTAATTCCCTCACTCTGGACCTGTAAATGCGCCTTCATTAAATCCTCTGCATAAAAACCTTGAGGAGCCTTTGCAATTCTGGAATATGTTCTATCTGGCAATGCTATTATTTCCCCATTCTCATCAACAACACCTATTGTTTCTGTAGCCTTACTTACCGCTACAGCCGTTCTCTTAGCTCTAACCACTTCAACCACTTTACTTATTAATTTATCGTCAATCAACGGACGTACCCCATCATGAACTAAAACAATTTCCTCATGCAAATTTTTAGATTCATTACATATAAGGCTTAATCCATTATATATAGATTCTTGAACAGTGGTTCCGCCTGGGACTATCCATCGCACCTTCTCAATTCTATTATTCGATAATTCTCTTTTTAAATGTTTCTCCCATCCTCCTACACATACAACCACAATCTGTTCTACTTCTGGATGCTCCTCAAAATGTTCTATTGTATGTATTAAAATAGATTTACCATGTAATGTCAAAAACTGTTTGGGTTTAGTTTTATTATTCATCCTAGTCCCAGTTCCGCCTGCCAATATAATTGCTGATACCATATCTCACTGTGGTTAACTAGTCTAACCACTTACTCCTCCTATAATAGATTTTGTGGTAGTTAGATACCTAACAGCCAGTTAGGACTAACCTTTTCATTGTTTAAGTTGTAGAATGGAATGGCATTAGTGTGACGTCTCACTCCTTGGGCTTTTGTGTCCGTTAGAAAGCCAGTCAACAGGCCATTCCATTCGCAACTGTTCGTTTCATGCAGGTGGGACTGCTATTATACATGTCCGTATGATACCCAGGAGACAGAATCCGCAATGGATAACCACTTCACCATGCAAATCTATCTGATTGGGACCATTTACTATGTTAAACGCAGTCGGCATTGATGTATCAAAAGGCAAAAGCACCATTTCTGTCCTGCTGCCAGGAGGCACTATATTAAAAAAACCTTCGATGTTTCTCATTCTGATAGTTCTTTAAAAGACCTGTCGGACTTCATTCTGAACCTCGATGGTGAAACCAGAGTCGTTATGGAGTGTACCGGACGTTATCATGAACCGATTCTCCATGCTCTGCATGATGCCGGTATCTTTGTCAGTGCTGTGAATCCACACCTTATCAAGAACTTCGGCAACAACACTATCCGAAAAGTCAAATCGGACCCTGCTGATTCGTAAAAGATTGCACATTATACTCTTGACAACTGGGCTTCTTTGCGTCAGTATTCAGATATGGATACGACTCGCACACAATTAAAAATCCTTAATTCCCAAATGGCTTCCTAAAGTAAACATTACAATCACTTTAAATATCATATCACACTACTTTTCCTTCGTCAAAAGAATCTTAATGGTAAATCAGGGTTATAACTATTATATTGCACTTCCCGGTTTCAAAATTTAATCTATAATGCTACTGCATAAATAATCCGTGCAATGAAAATCATGACCACCCGTCAAACGGGTGGTTTGCTCGCCCCTATAAGGGGCAGTTAC
>ERZ791895.718-NODE-718-length-18842-cov-2.388833_pt1 | contig 18842 bp, 15 predicted proteins | sample MGYA00510153_ERZ791895 | MGnify/ENA primary metagenome ERZ791895 (study PRJEB30046, sample SAMN00792064) | human gut metagenome | study: EMG produced TPA metagenomics assembly of the A metagenome-wide association study of gut microbiota in type 2... | reverse complement strand
CCATGGGTTCTGGGACCGAAAGCAATGTTATCATACACGCTCATAGGGAAGGGATTGGGCTTCTGAAATACCATTCCCACCCGTTTTCTCAGAAGATTAATATCCATATCTCCATAAATATCTTCCCCGTCCAGCAGAATTTTCCCTGTTATTTTACATCCCTCAACCAGATCATTCATCCTGTTTAAGGACTTTAAAAGCGTCGATTTTCCGCATCCGGACGGCCCGATAAAAGCGGTAATTTCATTTGCCTGAATATTTAAATCAATCCCCTTCAGGGCCTTAAAATCCCCGTAATACAGCTCCATATTCTGAATTGTCAGCTTATCCATAAATTTCCTTTCCTGTTTTTCCAAACCTCTTTTTTCCTGATACAAACGGCCTTTTCAACAGCTGTCTATCCGATTTTCAGCTTTTCCGGCATCTATTTTGCCACCATTTTTGCAATCATTCCGGATACGGCATTAATGCATACAACAATCACCAGAAGCACCACTGCCGTTGCGTAGGACTGATTGGTATACAGCCCTTCATTGGTCAGCACATACATATGAACAGCCAGAGTCCGCCCGGAACCTAAAAGGCTTTCCGGAATTCCGGCCACGGTGCCTGCCGTATACATCAAAGCTGCTGTCTCCCCTACTATTCGACCAACTGCCAGAATAATTCCGGCCAGAATACCCGGAACTGCTGACGGAAGCACAATGCAAAAAACTGTTCTTAACCGTCCGGCTCCCAGTCCAAAGCTGCCTTCCCTGTAAGAATCCGGAACTGATTTTAACGCCTCCTCCGTTGTTCTCATAATCAGCGGAAGAATCATAATCGCCAGAGTCAGAGCGCCGCCCAGAATGGTGTAGGACCACTGAAAGGTAACGGCAAACAGCAGAAAACCAAACAGGCCGTATACAATCGAAGGAATTCCCGATAAGGTTTCCGCTGTAATCCGAATCAAGGCCACCAGCTTATTTCCCCGCTTCGCATACTCCACCAGATAAATAGCGGAAAAAATCCCCAAAGGAGCTGCAATAATCAGAGAAAGCCCTGTCATAATAATGGTATTAATCAGAGCCGGCATCAGCGATACATTTTCGCTGTTATATTCCCATGCAAACAGATCCGGTGTCAGATACGGAACGCCCTTAATCAGAATATAAGCAAGTAAAAACAGAAGAGTCATCACTGTAATCAGAGCCGACATACTGACCAGAATCAGTAAAATCAAAGACAGAGGACTTCTTTTATAGGACTTCAGACGCTGAGAAAAGGTCTGACGGTTGATTGCCTGAATCTCTGCATTCTTCTTTTCCATATATGCTTCCATCACGCTTCCGCCTTTCTGTTTAAAATAGAAAATGACAGGTTAATAATCAAAATAAATACAAACAAAACCACTGCTGTTGCAATCAGGGCTTCCCGGTGCAAGTCTGTCGCATATCCCATTTCCAGAACAATATTCGCTGTCATGGTGCGGACTCCTTCAAACAGCCCTTTGGGCATCCGGGCCTGATTTCCAGCCACCATAATCACTGCCATTGTCTCACCAATCGCCCGTCCCACACCAAGAATTACACCTGCAAGAATTCCTGATTTTGCAGCGGGAAGTGTGGCAAAAAACACACTTCTTTCATGGCTGGCACCCAGGGCCAGAGCGCCTTCATAATAGCTGGATGGAACCGCATTAATTGCAGATTCCGACACTCCGATAATAGTGGGCAGAATCATAATTCCCAGAAGAACAGAGGCCGTTGCCATACTCTTTCCGCTTCCGCCAAAAAGCTTTGACATGATTGGAACAATCACTACCATACCGAAAAATCCGTAGACAACCGAAGGGATACCTGCCAGCAGATCAATAGCCGGCTTCATAATCCGGTACAGACTGCGGGGACAGAACCGGGACATGAAAATGGCAGTCAGAATGCCGATGGGAACCCCCACCACAATCGCGCCTGCCGTTACATAAATGCTTCCCAGAATCATGGGAAGGATTCCGTAAATATCATTTCCCGGCTTCCACTTCTCTCCCAGAAGAAAATCAAATATACCAATTTTCCCTATGGCCGGGATGCCGTTTGCAAACAGGAACATACATATCATAGCTACGGACAGAATAGACGCGCAGGCAGATATCATAAATACCATGCGCATGGATTTTTCTTTCAAATGATTCATACAAACTCCTTACTTTCCGGGAATGTTTCTCTGCTGTGTCATAGAAGGCGGCTCCTGAAGGGGCCGCCTCACGATGGTTTCAGATATGTTTCTTCCTTCCGGAATTACTTTACATCTGCCCAGTCAGTAACCTCACCGGTAAAAATTGCTTTTACATTCTCGCTGGTCAGCTCCTCTACCGGGCTCTCGTTATTTACAATCACTGCGATTCCATCCATGGCAATTACTGTGCCGGAAACACCTTTCTCCAGCTCGCTGTCCTTTAACTCTCTGGATGCCATACCGATATCGCACACACCCTCCACTGCAGAGGTTACGCCTGTGGTAGAATCAGACTGCTGTACCTCAATGGTTACGTCAGGATTCAGTGCGTTATAAGCCTCTTTCAGCTTTTCCATTACCGGAGTTACAGAAGAAGAACCGGCTACTACAACCTTTCCGGAAAGGCCGGAAGTCTCATAAGCGCCCTCATTTCCCTGGCTGATATATCCGCTGTCCTCAACAACCTTCTGTCCCTGCTCACTCATGATAAATTTAATGAAATCAGCAGCAACCCCACTTACCTCTGCCTTTGTTGCAATATTAAAGGGACGGGCAATTTTGTATGCGCCGGATTTGATGTTTTCAACGGTTGCCTCTGCTCCGTCAATCTTCACTGCTTTCACTGTATCATTTAAAGAGCCCAGAGAAATATATCCGATTGCCTCGGTATTTCCGGAAATTGTGGTCATCATAACAGAAGTGCTGTTTGTAATCTCTGCATCTTCTGTAGTCATATCCATCTTTTCTCCTGCGTCATTCTTCTCTTCAATGCCGAACAGCTCGATAAAAGCGCCTCTGGTACCGGAGCCGTCCTCACGGGATACCACGCTGATGGGGCCTGCTGTCTCCTCTGCTGCAGTTTCCTCTGCTTTCTCTGTCTGAGCTGCTGTGGTTGCTGCAGATGAAGCTGCTGCGGTTGTCTCAGCTGCCTTATTTCCGGAACATCCGGTCAGACCTGCCATTGCCAGACCCATTGCCAAAAGTACTGCCATTGTTTTTTTCATAATTTTTTCTCTCCTTTTTCTGTACGGCTTTGTTTTTTGCCGCATATGTTTTACCTTTGTGATCCTGTATCATCATGGGAAGCTGCTTTTGGGGGACTTCCCTGTGACTGCGTTTTTGTTTCTTACAAGGCGTATTGTAAAATCCTTATGTAAAATCCAAAAGAAGCTGTGTGTAAAATCAATGTAAAGTTTTTTCCGCAAAAAAAAGAAAAGAAAAACCGCCGCCCGTGATTTTACATTGTTTGTAAAACCACGGACAGCGGTCTAAAAAATGATGTAACTGTTTCGGATGGGGTGTTATTTATAAATCGGATATTTATCGCACAGCTTCGTTACCTCGGCACGGATGTAATCAGCCTTATTTTCAAAATCCGTAGCTGCCAGCCAGATGCACTCAGCAATCTTCGGCATATCCTCCTCCTTCAGTCCTCTGGAGGTAATGGCCGGAGTTCCGATACGGACGCCGGAGGTCACAAAGGGACTTCTGGTATCATTGGGTACTGCATTTTTATTCAGTGTAATATAAACCTCATCACACCGGTTCTGCAGCTCCTTTCCGCTGACATCAAGCCCTGTCAGATCCACCAGCATCAGATGGTTATCTGTGCCGCCGGAAACCAGCTTGAAGCCCTGAGCGGTCAGCGCCTCTGCCAGCGCTGCTGCATTCTTTCTTACCTGATGCTGATATTCCTTAAATTCCGGTTTCAGAGCCTCGCCAAAGCAGACTGCCTTTGCTGCAATCACATGCTCCAGAGGTCCGCCCTGGGTTCCCGGGAAAATAGCCTTGTTAAAATTAAATTTGTCTGCTGCTGCCTGATTGGCCAGAATCATGCCGCCTCTGGGTCCCCGCAGAGTCTTATGAGTCGTGGTCGTCACAACATCCGCATAGGGAATGGGGCTGGGATGCTCGCCCGCTGCCACAAGACCTGCAATGTGAGCCATATCCACCATCAGATAAGCGCCAACCTTATCTGCAATCTCCCGGAACCGCTTAAAATCAATGATTCGCGCATAGGCGCTGGCGCCTGCCAGAATCATCTTCGGCTTATGCTCCACAGCAAGACGCTCTACCTCATCATAATCAATAAATCCCTGATCGTTCACGCCGTAAGGAACAATATTAAAATACATACCGGAGAAGTTTACAGGACTTCCGTGGGAAAGATGGCCGCCGTGATCCAGACTCATGCTCAGCACCGTATCTCCCGGCTTTAACATAGCGACAAACACTGCCATATTCGCCTGAGCGCCGGAATGGGGCTGTACATTGGCATAATCGCAGCCAAACAGCTTTTTCGCACGGTCAATGGCAATCGTCTCCACCACGTCCACGCACTCACAGCCGCCGTAATACCGCTTTCCGGAATATCCCTCTGCATACTTGTTGGTCAGCACAGTTCCCATCGCCATCATAACCGGCTCTGAAACAATATTTTCTGATGCAATCAGCTCCAGATTTCTTCTCTGACGGGCTGCCTCTGCTTCAATCGCTTTTCCCACCTCAGGATCATAGTCTGTGATAAAATTCATTACCTCATTAACCATAGCCGTACTCCTTTTCTTCTCTAAAATAATAGGTATCCCCCGCATGGTTTTGATTATAGTACAAAAAAAAGAGACCTGTCAAGCAATTGTCTCTTTTCTTCGTGGTTTTCTGACGTTTTTGTTACTGCACTGAATTCTTCTCCCGTTCCGCTCTCCGGTGCTCTTCTAAAAGCTCTCCATACCGTTTTTCATCCAGAGGGAAGCTGACCCGCTCGACGGTCCAGGCGGAAAGATAAGCGGCATTGGCCAGCAAAAGTCCGCCAACACCTTCCTCTCCCGGTGCAATCAGCGGTGTTCCCTTCCGGATATGATCGCTGAAATTCCGGAACATCATCACATAAGCATCCTCCTCCGGATCTAATTCCACCTCTTCCTCATGATGAGACGGCTGCCCGAAAATCACCCGGTTTTCCCGGTTAAAGGTATCAGTATCCACATCATTTTTATCCCAGAGTACCGTTTTTCCACCTTCAACAGTCAGCTTTCCACAGGTTCCCCAGATTTCCAGCCGGTTAGAGCCCGGATGCTCACCGCTGGAGCTGATCAGAGAACCCCGGAAGGAGGGGCGCCCATCCTCACGGCTGCCATACAAAAATCTCAAATCCACACTGTCATCTACAGCGAAATTATTATATTTTCCAAAATCAATATCCGCATCCACTGCGTCCGGCATTCCAAACAGCCACTGCCATATGTCCAGATAATGCTGGCACTGATTCAGGAGAAGTCCGCCGCCTTCCCCGTTCCAGCTGCTTCTCCAGGAAGCGCTGCTGTGATAAAAAGGAGAACGGAACCAGTTGTTGCAGATCCAGACAGCTCTCGTTACATTTCCCAGAACACCCGCATCCAACAGCTCCTTTGCCTTTCGGAAAGCCGGGAAGGTTCTGCAGTGAAACATCACGGCAAATTCCGTATCCTCCCTCTTTGCTGCCGCCAGCTCCTCTGCCGCTTCTGCGGTAATCCCCAAAGGCTTCTCGCAAAAAACATGTTTTCCACAGGAAAATGCCTTTTTCCCGATTTCCACGTGGGTAGAATGCGGAGTAGCAATCACCACTGCATCAAAATCCGTCTGGTGAGCGAAGGTGTCCTCCACATCCCGGTACAGAGCCGCCCGGGGATAAAGAGCACGGATTTCCTGCTGCCCCGGCTGATTCCGGCAGCAAATCCCCTGAAGCACCAGTCCCGGAGCCTGTCCTTCCTCAATAATTCTGGCATACTTTTTTCCCATACCGCCAAAACCGATGATAACTACACGAATCTCTTCCATTCTCTCATCCTCCACTCTGAATTTTCTACGGATGCAGCCTGTATTCCCGAATCACAATCTGCAGCGTTCTGTTTCCATTATATTCATTCACATCGGGATAATAAATCACATCTATGTGCTTCTGGCTTCCCAGCTCCTCCATAAAGCGATCGCCCTCTGTAAACAGCATTCCCTCCATAGGATATCCCTGCTCTGTAACCAGAGACAGCTTGACTGCATTCCTGTTCCGTCCAAGAACACGGCTGCTTCGAATCAAAAGATTCTTCTGCGCAAACTGCGGTTTTTCATTTCCCTGTCCAAAAGGCTCCAGCTGCTTCAGCTCTTCTATCAGTCCCTCGGATATATATTCCAGAGGCATCGGCACATCAATCCAGATTTTCCGGACAAAATCCTCCGGCTTCAAATTTGCCTGTTCATTCAGTCTCCGGCGAAATTCATCAATATCCCCTTCCCGCAGAGAAAAACCTGCCGCCATAGGATGACCTCCGAATTTCACAAGAAGATCCTGAACTCCGCAAAGTCCCTGGTACATATGATAGGCTTCAATCGAACGTCCGGATCCCTTTGCCATGGGAACCGCCTCTTCTCCATCCTGTGAATCCGCCTCCTCTGCGCTCCTGGTTAAAACAAAAGAGGGTTTGTTCCAGGCTTCACGCACACGGCCTGCAATAATTCCCGCCAAAGACTCATGGCAGTCCGGAAGATATACTACCAGCACAGAATCCTCCCCGTACTGCTCCTCCACAATCGAAAGTGCTTCCTCCACGCCCTTCTGGGTCATGTTCTTTCGCTCCTCATTCAGTTCCTTCAGCTGAATTGCCATTCTCTGGGCCCCGGCTTCATCTTCACAGAGAAGCATTTCCAGCGCCAGCTTTGCTGTCTGAAGTCTTCCGCTGGCATTCAGACAGGGGCCAATAACAAATCCGATATGATATGCTGTCAGCTGGGTGATATCAAGATCGCAGGCTTCCACCAGGGCTCTGAGTCCCGCGCTTTTCGTCCGTATAATCTGACGCAGCCCCCACCTTACCAGAATTCTGTTTTCATCCTGAAGGGGCATTACATCTCCTACGGTGGCAATTGCTGCAAACTCCAGCATCTGCTCCCACTCTGTTTCCGCAATCCCGAAAAGTTCAAAGAGAACCTGCACCAGCTTGTAAGCCACAACTCCGCCGCAAATACTTTTAAACGGATAACTGCAGCCATCCTGCTTGGGATTTACCACCGCGTCCGCGCAGGGAAGCTGTTCTGAACCATCTGTGCTGCGCACCACTTCATGATGATCCGTTACTACCACAGTCAGACCCAGTTCTTTTGCCAGAGCAATCTGATCCAGAGCCGCAATTCCATTATCACAGGTTACAATAGTGTCAATTCCATCTGCAGCGGCCTTTCTGATAATGTTTTCATTAATTCCATATCCGTCCCGTATCCGCTCCGGAATCTGATAGTCCACCAGACCTCTGCACCGGGAAATTCCCCGATACAGCAGGTAGGTAGAACACACGCCGTCAATATCATAATCGCCTACAATCCGGATTCGTTTTCCTGACTTTATCTTGTCTTCCAGTATCCCGGCCGCCTGATCCATCCCCTTCAAAAGATGGGGATTATACAAATCCCGAAGTGTTCCATGGAGATATTTCTCCACAGCCCCATCTCCCACAACCTCTCTGTTTCTGATAATCCGCGCTGTCACCGGACTGATATGAAAACGCTTTGAGAGAGCTCCGAAATCTGCCCGTTTTGTCTGCAGCATCCAGCAGGAATCCTGCCTGCCGCCATTATTTTTCCTCATGTTCTGTCTTTTCCTTTTCCAGCTGTGATATCTGAATTTTCAGAGCCGCAAGCTCTTTTTCATAATGCTCCTTCTGCCGCAGAAGCTCCTCCTGATGCTGACTTTCCTGCACCTTCAGCTGGCTCTGAAGACTGGCAAATGCATACAGCACCGGAGCAAAATCCCCCCGGTATGCCTGCTCGCACTCTGATTTCACATCGTAATTTCTGCTTCCGATTTCCTGAAACATTCTCGTCTCATCCCGGATAATATCCCGCAGACGGGCCAGCATTTCATTCATCGCTCTTGTCAGAGTTCCTATCTCATCTTCTGATTCATACTCCAGAAATGTATCCAGGTTTCCGTTTCCTGCCCGCCATGCGGCATCCGCCAGCTTTTCTGACGGCTCCTTAATCGACCGGATCAAAGAAAGAATCAGACTGATAACAATCAGGGAAACTGTGCCGATAACAGCCAGCTTCACACGGGACAGCCGCTCATACAGCTTTCCGGCATCATCCCTTGCCTGCAGGGCAGTCTCCTTGTTATAATCAACCGCCTCCAGGAACAGACTGCTGGTTTCATCGAACCGCTGCTGCGCCTCGCCCATCATCATTTCTGTCGCCTTTTCCCGGTCATTTCCCTTGCTGATCTCAACCAGCTCCTTGCTGCATTCCAGATACTGCTGCCATGCCTGATACGCCCGATCCATAATCATCTGATCCGCTTCCAGGGTAGGAAGCTGCTTATAGGCCTGAAACCGCTCTTCAATATCCTGTTCCAGTTCCAGCATATCCTGTTCCAGTTCTCCCATCAGCTCCGAATCCGCTGTCACTGCATGGCGGCTTTCTGTAATCCGGTAATCTGAGGTTACCGTATTCAGCTCCTCCGCCGCAATCACCGCATTCATCCAGACATCGTTTAACTCTGCCCCCACCTGATCAATCTGTCTTGCTGTAGCAATGGATTCCTTTCCCATAAGAAACAGCCCCAGAATACTGACCGCACCTAATATCATCAGCTTTTTGCTGATTTTTACATCTCGAATGGATTTTATTTTCATCACCCCCGAAGTCTTATTCCTTTTCATAATATTTAATCAGGGCCTGGGTTCCCAGATCCTCCATTCCCTCTCCGGCCAGCTTCTCATACATGGCCAGAACATATTCCAGAACTCCCAGTCTGGCATCCGCTGCCAGGGCCTCCTCATCAGCCAGCTTCATATCCTTAATAAAATGCTTGATAAAAAAGCCCGGTTCAAAATCATCTTTTAAAATTCTGGATGCCACGTTATTCATCTGGGCGCTTCCCGCAGCTCCGGTAGAAACAGAATCCAGCATTACCTTCGGATCCAGTCCCACAGCCCGGGCATAGGCCAAAGCCTCACAGGCGCCGGAAAGCGCTCCTGCAATGGCAATCTGGTTGCACATCTTTGTGTGCTGTCCGTTTCCGGCCTTTCCTTCATAATTAATATTTTTTCCCATAGCCTCAAACACCGGCATGCAGGCATCAAAGGCTTCTCTGTCTCCTCCTGCCAGAATTGTCAGAGTTCCGGCCTTCGCACCGCTGTCTCCTCCTGTTACCGGCGCATCCAGAGCATAAAGCCCTGCAGCCTTTGCCTCCTCATAAATCCGCTCTGCCAGCTTTGGACTGCTGGTTGTCATATCAATGACATAAGCTCCCGCCGGGGCATTTTTCAAAATCCCGCCTTCTCCGAAATAAACTTCCTCCACATCCTTCGGATAGCCCACAATGGTAATTACTGCGTCTCTGTCTGCGACACACTCCTTCACTGTATCCCGCCAGACTGCGCCCTCATGGATCACATCCTCAACCTTTGATTTTGTTCTGGTATAGATTGCCACCTCAAAGCCGGCCTTCATTAAATTACGAACCATGGATTTCCCCATAATGCCCACACCGATAAAACCTATTTTCTTCATGCTCCAAATGCCTCCTGTTCTGAAGTTTTCATACCGGTATTGTATCACAGGATGCCGGGATGCGCCAGAAAAAGAGCCTGCGAAAAACGGATGTCCATTTTCCACAGGCTCTCGTTCATTTGTTACAAAAGTCCCAGAAGACTCGGCAATCCCAAAGACAATGCCGGAATAAAGGTCAAAAGCAGCAGCATAATAATCATAGAAGCATAGAATGGCAAAAAGCCCTTAACTACTTTTTCTACTGGTATTTTTGCAATACCGCATCCGATAAACAGTGATGTTCCAACCGGAGGAGTACAAAGTCCGATACCATAGGCCAGCACCAGTACGACGCCAAAGTGATACGGATTAAATCCAAGCACTCCCGTTGCAATCGGATAAAGAATAGGTGTTGTAAGCAGAATTAAAATTCCCATATCCATAAAACATCCCAAAACAAGCATCATCAGAAGCAGGAGCAGAATCAGAAGAATTCTGTTGGAGGTTAAGGCAAGCAGCCATCCTGCCAGATTCTGAGGAACCTTCAAATACGACATGACATATCCAAAAGCGCCGGATGCTGCAATAATTGCCATAGACATTGTCATCGTCGGCAGGCATTTTTTTAATCCTTCCACATACATCTTAAAGGACATATTTCGGTATACACCAACTGTAATCACCAGTGCATAGACAGCTGCAATCGCTGCAGCCTCTGTTGCAGAGCAGATTCCCAGAGAGGTTCCGGCCAGAACAATTACAATTGCACCCAGACCAAGCAAAGCTTCCCATACAATTTTCATGTTCTCTTTCATGGAACGTTTTTCACCCAGCGGATATTTTTTCTTTACCGCTATCACATATGCCGGTATCATCAGGCTAAGTGTTAAAAGTATACCAGGCACATATCCGCACATCAGAAGAGTGCTGATAGAAATACCGCTTGCTGAAGCCAGCGCATAAAAAAGCATATTCTGGCTGGGAGGAATAATAACACCTTCCACGGAAGAGGTAACCGTTACTGCCACACTGTAATCTGCATCATACCCTTCTTTAACCATTGCCGGTATCAGCATTGCCCCGATAGAAGAAACATCTGCTGCTGAAGAGCCGGAGATTCCGCCAAACAGCATACTGACCAGAATATTAACAATTGCTGTTCCTCCCCGGATACGTCCTACCAGAATATTACAGAATGCCATTAATTTATTGGTAATCTCTCCGTCTGTCATAACCTGCGCCATCATAATAAAAAACGGCACAGCAATAAAAGTAAAGCTTAACAGGCTGACAGACATTTTCTGAAACAGGTTAAAATACGGGATTCCCAGATAAGTGGCTGTAACCAGTGCGGAAATTGCCAGAGAAAAGGCAATCGGAATACGTATTATCATTAAAACAGCCAAAGAGGAAAACAACAAAATTGTTCCAACCGCTACTTCACTCATACCTGCTCTCCTTTCGTTTTCTTTCCGGTTATACATTCAACCAGATTCAGCGCACTATAAATCGCTGTCAGTCCACCGCCGAATACCATCGGAAAATACTGGATTCCCTGCGACCAGTGAGTTGCCGGCAGCCGCTTCAATAAATTGATTTTAAATACTTTCCATCCGTAATATACCATCAGACAGCCGAATACCATCAAAAGAACATGGCGCAGCAAATCACAGGCTTTTTTTACCGGAGCCGGAAAACAGTTATAAGCACCTTCTATTGCAATATGACTGTCTCCAAATGTTCCTATCGAAATGCACATAAAACCAAACCAGATCAGCATTGTCAGAATAACCTCCTCTGACCATACCAGCGGCTTACTGAATGCATAGCGCATAACAACTGCGGTAAAGCACACAGCCAGCATAATCACAAGCAGTACGCAGCAGACATACTGTTCTGCCTTTACCACATATCCAAGATATTTTCTGATCTTCGACATTGGCTACTTCCTCCTTCTAATAATTATGGGGGCAAACGCGAGTCTGCCCCCAGCCAAACATTCCCGTATTTCAGTTTCCTTATTCAGCAGAACGAACCAGATCAACCAGTTCCTGATACTGAGGATACTGTTCATATACAGAACTTACTGCATCCTGGAATTCTTTTACATCAACTTCAATAATCGTACTTCCTGCTTCCTCACATTTTGCTCTGGATTCTTCCTGGAAATCCTGCATAGCCTGACGCTGCCACTCAGCAGCTTCTTTAGAAGCCTTCTTCACGCCTTCCTTCTGAGCATCAGACATCTGATCCCACGCATTCTTACTGCAGATAACCAGTGCAGGAGGAGCCATATGACCGTCTAATGTGAAGTTCTTTGCAACCTCATAATGACCGGAGGTATAATAGGAAACAAAGTCATTCTCAGCTCCATCTACAATTCCTGTCTGAAGTCCCTGGAATACTTCGCCGTAATCCATCGGTGTTGCCTCTGCTCCCAGAGCCTGTACCATGGAAATAGCAACCTCTGTCGGCTGTACACGAATCTTCATTCCCTTTAAATCATCTACACAGGTAACCGGCTTATCTGTTGTATAGAAGTTTCTGGAACCAGCCTCATAGAAATCAAGGCCGACCATGTTGTAATCTTCCAGAATCTTAAATGCATATGCTCCTGCCTCTCCATCCAGCGCTTTGTATTTTGCCTCTGTACTCGCAAACAGATACGGCATACCAAATGCACCAAACATATCTACAACCGGTGCCATTGTATTTGCATTTACTCGTGAAAAATCAAGAGTTCCGGCCATCACCTGGTCAATGGAAGATGCTTCGTCACACAAAGCAGCATTGGCATAAACCTCAATATTTACCGTTCCTCCGGTATACTCCTTTGCCAGCTCGGCAAATTTATACATACCTTCTGTAATAGGATTTCCATCAGGCTGGTTTTCTGCCAGTTTAAAATGAAGCTCTTTTCCCATATCCTCACTGGCTGCTGCCTCTGTTTCCTTTGCCTCTGTGCCTTTTTCAGACTCAGCTGCCGCCTCTGTTTCCTTTGCTGTTGTAGGCGCTGCTGTTTCCTGCTTTCCAGAACCTCCGCAGGCTGTCAGTGATGTTGCTGCCATTGCACATGCAAGTACTACTGCTAAGCTTTTTTTCATCGTTACATCCTCCTTAAATAAATTCCTTAAAAAATTTAATATTGTTCTGTAATATAATGGAAATCGGTACACTGATTGCTTCATCCTTTGGAGAAATTCCTTTAATCAGATGTTCAAACAGTGTCTTAAATCCCAGATATCCTTTTTGATAAGGATTTTTGTATACAATCGCTTTCAGAACCCCATCGCTGAGCATATCCGCACTTTCCTGAAACAAATCGCTTCCTACTGCAAAGATTTCATCCTTCCTGCCTGATTTCAAAAGAGCCTCACACAGGGGAAGCGTATTTCTTGCCCTTGTGGAATAGGCACCTATGATATCCGGATCTTCCAAAAAGCACTGCAGCATCTGCTCTCTGTTGACTTCCGGCTGATTGAAATCCTGTACACGCTTTACCTGAATATCTGCATTCTGCTCCCGAAAATAATCTTCAAAGCCGTCTGCATTCATTTTGTGTGACAACGAACGTTCATCTCCGGCCGCCACCAGAATGGTTCCTTTCTTTCCCTGTAAAACAAGATTCATCAGCTCTGCCGCAAGTCTTCCTGTATAAATATCGTTTGGCGCAATACAGCAGAGTCTTCCGCAGTCTTTAAAATCATTATCCATCAAAACTACGGAAACCCCTCTTCCGGAAAACTGGCTTAAAAGGCACTGAATTTGTGAATTGTTAATATTGGGAGAAGTTAAAAGTCCATCCAGACGATTTCCCCATTCCTCGTACAACTGTTTCAAAATATTCACCTGTTCTTCACTTCCGGAAGAACCGTGAATAGGGAATGTATACTTCATAACATTCAGATTATATCCAGCCACCTCGTCCTCTGCATCCTTGCAGCCCTTCCAGAAATACTGGAAATAATATTGTCCGCCGCCTCCCGGCTCCGGAAGAACAATCGCAATATTAACCTGCCGGCGTTTCAAAGCCGATGCAACATAGTTAGTTGTATATCCCAGCTGATCTGCAACATTTAAAATCTGCTGACGAACCTCCTTGCTTACACCCTCTTTGTTATTCATGGCTCTATGAACAGAAACAAGAGAATAGCCGCTGGCCTGTGCAATATCTTTTAAAGTAATCTTTTTAACGTCTATGAACAACACCCCCATTATGTACGGGAAACGCTGTAATTGTAATTATTGCATAAGCAATATAACTAAATTCAACTGTTTTCGAAAACGTTTCCTTTATCAGGATTATAAAATATTACTATGCGCCCTGTCAATACGAAAAACATTTTCTCTAAAAATTAAGAGATATTTTAAATTTTTTTGTGCTTTTTGCCTTTTTCGTATTGACTTTTCATTTTTTTTCTTCTATCCTGAAATTAATTCAAGCAAAAGGAGATGACAAACTTGGAGCAGCTTATTTTTACAAATGCCCGGATTATCCTCCCTGATACTGTGCTGGAAAACCATTATGTCCTTGTACAGGATGGTATTATTCAGGATATTTGTTCAGGTAGTCCGCCTGAACATTCTTTCAGTCAGGCAGAATGGATTGACTGCGGAGGGAACTATCTTTCCCCTGGTTTTATTGATACTCACTGTCACGGCGGAGGCGGAGCAGACTTTATGGACGGCACTACAGAAAATATTCTGACGGCAGCCCGCGCCCACTTATCTCATGGTACTACAAGTATCTGCCCCACTACTCTTACCAGTTCTGATGAAGAACTGTATTGTTTCTTTGAACATTTTGAAGAAGCCAAAACAGTTACAGAACAAATGCCTCACCTGCTTGGTGTTCATCTGGAAGGTCCTTATTTTTCTTCCAAACAGGCCGGTGCTCAGCCTCCCCAATATCTGGCTGTACCGCAAAAAGAACACTATCTGGAAATTCTTAAGCGTGCAAATGGAAATATTGTTAAATGGTCTGTTGCCCCGGAACTTCCCGGTGCCATGGAACTGGGAGATGAACTTGCCTCCAGAGGTATTACAGTCCTGATGGGACACAGTGATGCAAAACTGGATATCGCTCAGGAAGCTATGAAACACGGATATTCCCAGCTTACTCATTTCTACTCTGCCATGTCTTCCATTGTCCGTGAACAGGGACATCGAAAACTGGGGTTGATAGAAGCCGGGTATCTGTATGATCAGCTGAATGTCGAAATCATTGCTGATGGCGTTCACCTTCCTCCTGAACTTTTAAAATTAATTGTCAAATGCAAAGATCATGATCATATCTGCCTTGTAACAGACAGTATGCGGGGCGCTGACATGCCTGACGGTCCTTCTCTTTTAGGTTCTCTGTCGCATGGTGTTCCGGTAATTATCAAAAACGGAATCGCAAATATGCCTGATTTTAACTGCTTTGCAGGCAGTGTAGCTACTACCGATCGTCTGGTCAGAGTTATGGTGCAGCAGGCAGAACTTCCCATCTGGGATGCAGTAAAAATGGCATCTCTCAATCCTGCCAGATTTATCCATATGGAAAAATCCTATGGAAGCATAGAACCCGGAAAATGTGCTGACTTATTGATTTTTGATGACAATATTCAGATTTCTTCCGTCTATGTATCGGGTGTAAAAGTAAAATAATCAGATAAAGGAGATTGAAAGATATGAATATCAATATTAACGTAGCTCCCACCCCTGCAGAGCTGGGAAAACAGGCAGCTTCTGCCATCGCAGATTTATTAAACAAGGCAATTTCTGAACAGGGATACGCACGGATTATTTTATCCACTGGCGCCTCCCAGTTTGAAACTCTGGATGCCCTGATCCAGTTGGATGTTGACTGGACCAAGGTTGAAATGTTCCACCTGGATGAATATGTTGCTCTTCCGGAAAGCCATATTGCCAGCTTCAGAAAATATCTGAAAGAACGCTTTGTCAGCAAAGTTCCGCTGAAAGCTGCTCATTTTGTAAACGGCGAGGGAAATGTAGAAGAAAATATTGCAGCCTTAACTGCTGAACTTCGCAAAGCTCCTGTCGATGTAGGAGTAATCGGAATCGGTGAAAACGGACATATCGCCTTCAACGATCCGCCTGCTGACTTTGATACAGATGAAGCTTATAAGGTTGTAACTCTGGATGAACGCTGCAGAAAACAGCAGGTAGGCGAAGGATGGTTTGCAGGAGTGGATGATGTTCCCAAACAGGCAATTACCATGTGTGTCAAACAGATTATGGCCTGCAAACACATTGTAACGGCAGCTCCTCACAGCGTAAAGGCTGAAGCTATTTACAATACCATTACATTCCCGGTTACACCAAAGATTCCTGCAACTATTTTAAAAACACATCCGGATTGGAAGCTGTTTATTGATGATGCCTCTGCTTCACAGCTCTTCCCACTTTAAACCGTATTTTTATTGTTACAGGAGAATCACTTATGGATACTATTCAATATTTTGTGAAAGATAAACTTCAATGTTTTATTTATGAAGATCGTGAAAAAATGGGGCAGTGCGCTGCCAGAGATATTATTGCCGCCATGCATGTGATGCTTTCCCAAAAAGAAACCATCAATATGATGTTCGGTGCTGCGCCTTCCCAGAATGAGGTTCTGGCTGCTCTTGCTGCAGATACCACAATTGACTGGACCAGAGTAAATGCATTCCATATGGACGAATATATTGGTCTTTCCGCTTCTGCTCCCCAGGGGTTTGGAAATTTCCTCAGAGAGCATCTGTTTTCTCATCAACCGTTTCGCTCTGTAAACTATATTTCTCCGGAAGCCTCTGATCCGGAAGCTGAGGCCATTCGGTATGAAAACCTGCTGAAAGAGCATCCCATTGACATCTGCCTGATGGGTGTAGGTGAAAATGGTCATGTCGCATTTAACGATCCGCCTGTGGCTGATTTTCATGATACACGGATGGTTAAGCCTGTAAAACTGGATCTGGTCTGCCGCCAGCAGCAGGTCAATGATGGATGCTTTGCATCCCTGGATGAGGTTCCAGAATACGCATTAACTGTTACTGTTCCCGGACTGATGGCTGCTCCGGCTCTGTTCTGTGTTGTACCAGCTCCAACTAAGGCTGCTGCAATTTCCAAACTGATTCATGGAGAAATCTCAGAAAGCTGCCCGTCCAGTATCCTGCGAACCCAGGATTCTGCCCGCCTCTATCTGGATCCGGATTCCTCCAGTCTTTTATAATTATTCATTTTTCTCTAACGGCAGACTGCTCGCTATTCAGGGCGGCTCTGCCGTTCTTTTTTCAGAAAAACCTCTGATTTTCTCTGCCAGAACGTTCTCCTTGCCTGCCCTGTCCGGTTGCGTTATAATAGGAATCATCGTTTCAGACCATACTAAAATCTGCTGATACCTGTGAGGAGAGAACATATGACCAAAGAAACCAAAACAACATCCAAATCCCCTGATTCCGGAAACTTTCTGATTCAGGGAAGTATTCTGGCGGCAGCCGGAATCATTGTCCGCCTCATCGGACTTTTATACAAGGTGCCCATGACCCGGATTCTGGGGACGGAAGGCATTGGCTACTACAATACTGCCTATGAAATCTACAACATCGGACTGATTCTGTCCTCCTACAGTCTGCCTCTGGCTATTTCCAAGCTGATTGCAGCCCGGAGAATCCGCGGACGTTACCAGGATGCCCGCCGCGTCTACCTGTGCGGTATGGCCTTCGGCATCACCGTAGGAACCACCATGACTGCAATTTTGCTGTTTGGCTCCTCCTGGATCACAGAAACCATTTTCAAAAGTCCCGGAAGCGCCCTTCCCCTGGCCGTTATGGCTCCTACCGTGCTTGTATTTTCTGTTATGGGCATTATACGGGGATATTTCCAGGGCTTTGGCAATATGATCCCCACCTCTGTATCTCAGATTATTGAACAGGTGATTCACGCCGCTGTCAGCATTGTGGCCTCCTATTTGTTTATCCGGTGGTTTGCAGACGCTGCATCTCCTGCTTCCTACGGCGCGGCAGGCGGTACTCTGGGAACCCTGACCGGCGCTCTGGCGGCACTGATTTTTCTGTCTGCCATGATGCTTCGCCACAGAAAGAGCCAGGCAGAGCTCTACCGCCGCCCCCAGTCTGTTTCCACAGAATCCTGGAAGTCCGTGTTCTGGGCTCTGCTTGTTACGCTGACTCCCATTATTCTGAGCCAGTTTGTCTATCAGTTAAGCGGCTCCGTGGACAACTCCATGTTCGGACAGATTATGTCTGCCAAAGGACTGACAGAAAAAGAGAGAATGTCTCTTCTTGGCATTTATGGCGGCGAATACCGGCTTCTGACCAATGTTCCTGTCGCCATTGCTTCCTCCCTGGGAACCTCCATGATTCCCAGCATTGTAGCCTCAAAAACACAGAGAGATTTTCCGGCAGTTCAGAAAAAAATACGGCTGACTGTAAAATTCAACATGCTGATTGCCATTCCCTGCGCTGTAGGCATGGGAGTTCTGGCCGGCCCCATTATGCGGCTCATTTTCGGAGACAATTCCGCTCTGACAAGAAATCTGCTGACTCTGGGGGCCCCCGCCGTTATTTTCTTTTCTCTGTCCACAGTAACCAATGCTGTGCTCCAGGGTATTGACCTGATGCGCAAATCAGTTACCCACTCCGCCATCTCCCTGGCTCTCCATGTGATTCTTGTCTATGTGCTCCTGCAGCATTTTAACATGGGAGTTTACGGACTGGTAATCGGAAATGTAACCTTTGCCCTGGCAGTATGCATTCTCAACTGGCTGGCTATCGGAAAAGCCTTAAAATACCGGCAGGAAATCATAACCACCTTCCTGCTGCCCCTGGTTTCCTCTGCTGTTATGGGGGCCTTCGCCCTGGCTGTTTACCGGCTGGTTACTTCCATCACAGGATACTATCAGCTGGGTATTCTGGTAAGCGTTCCCCTGGCCATGATCCTTTACGGCATTCTGATCATCCTGACCAAATCCGTAACAGAGGAAGAGCTTCCTGATATGCCCTTTGGAATGAGAATTCTTCGTCTGTGCCGCAAGGCCCGCCTGATTCGCTAAAAAAACAAGGGGCTGTTGCAAAAGTAGATAGATAATCTACTGGAGCAGCAGCTCCCTTTTT
>ERZ791895.669-NODE-669-length-20310-cov-3.470847_pt1 | contig 20310 bp, 15 predicted proteins | sample MGYA00510153_ERZ791895 | MGnify/ENA primary metagenome ERZ791895 (study PRJEB30046, sample SAMN00792064) | human gut metagenome | study: EMG produced TPA metagenomics assembly of the A metagenome-wide association study of gut microbiota in type 2... | reverse complement strand
TATCGGCTGAAAAACAGCCGATAAAATTGTCGTGGCGGAAAATAGTATGGTTACCAAAGGTAGATAATGGGATTTATCCATTTTTTACTTGTGCAGAACGACCATTTAAAATTGATAGCTTTGCTTTTGATACAGAAGCTTTACTAATCTCTGGGAATGGCGCTAATTTAGGATATATCAATTATTATAACGGAAAGTTTAATGCTTATCAAAGGACTTATGTATTAGATATATTCTCCGAAAATATCCAGTACATTAAATGGGCGTTGAAAGTATTGCTGCCCAAAAGAATTGCAATAGAAAAGAGTTCAAGCAACACTCCTTATATAGTGCTATCGACTCTCAGTAATTTAAGGTTACCAATCCCCAACAAGAGCAATCAATGCCATATAGCTAAATTAATGCAATCTTTAGAAAGAAAATTATCAAGCCAAATTGCATTGAATGGTTTTTATAATAAGTTGAAGCAATACTTACTCCGCCAGATGTTTATATAAACATTTGACGGAGCAAATACTGCTTTTGTGATGTATAAGCTCTAATAATCTTATTCGCAGTTTTTAATTGGGACTTCAATAATGATATTTCATAACCTATTTCTCTTTGTTTATCAAGAGAAGGTATTTTGAATACGATTTGTGAGAAGGCTTCCATATTTAAATTGCGTCTAACGATACTTGCACCTTGCTCTGATACCATTATATAGCTGTATAAGGCACGATGACTCTTTAACATTGCAGCCACAAACTGATTGTCGAAACCATCAGCTATTGAAAATACTTTGTAAGAAGGAGAAACTATTCCAATTTCAAATCTATCATTGTAATTGATATTCCCCATCCATAAATTTTGAGGACTTAAAACAACATCATGAAGCCGAATGATTTTATAGCCCACATTGTTTTCACTTGCGATGTCCTTTGAAAAATACTCTCGCTGAGAGAATATGCCCTTAACTGTGGAACTCAGTACCTCATGTTGATTATTCGTTCGTGACCGTTCCGACCGTTCCAACAAAATATCTCCGAGACAAACAGATTTTCCTTCAGTACCATATAGCAGAATATTGTTTAGTCCCTTAATTAAGGATTGCAGTTTCTCAATGATTTTGTTTTGTGTAGAAATACGCTCATCAATCAATTGTAGTAAAGAAGCTATTTTATGTTGCTCTTGTAATATAGGGAAATAAAGTTTTACTTTACTTAATCCTTCTTGTCCAATATTAAAATGTTGTGCACCAGCCCCCATAGGGATAATTTTTCTTCGTGCATAAGGTGTTGCCAACAAATACTTAAAGAACAACGGATTGTATTCTGATTTTTTCTTACCTCTTATTACGAAACCACCAAATACAGCAGGTTTATCATCCATATAAACATTAGCTCGACCAACATCTTCTAATGTTTCTGAACTACGCTGGAATAATATATCACCATTTTTGACTATAAATGATTTTAGCTCTTCGGCTGTAATTTCTACAGAGGCACGAATGCAATCATAAGTAATAACATTATTACTAAGAATATCCATAACGGATATAAATTTTATGCCACGTCCAAATTTTTCAGCATTTGGGTTTAACCCATTTTTGAATTCCAAATATTCTGATAAATAATGTTCCTCCCATTCCTCAAAGAAATTAGGGAATCTCAGATTTGGAACATTAAGGACTTTTTTATCTTTATTATTTGTCATAGTCATTATTCTTTATCGGGATTAATATCAAACGGCAGAAAGTTGTCACCTTTATTAAAACGGTCAAAATCTGAACTAAACAAGCGATCTTGAATGATTCGGTATTTTTCAAATTCTGCTTCAGCAAATTTCTTGGCAAACTCAGCCGTTACTTTGCCTGCATCGGTAAGGATTGCATCACCACTTGCTTCCAGAATGAGATCAATACGTTTTGCCCAATCTTCCATCGTCATAGGTATATGACGCTTTGCCATACGCTCTGCCATGTCCAGAACTGCATTTACCAAACGTCCCATATCTTCCAATTCTATACCTTTTAGGTAGTTCTTGGCAATACTTACATCAGTCTTGACTATTTTCCCGTCTGGAGCATTCTCCCAGGTAGTCAGTCCCATGTGTTCTTTTTCAGCATTGGCTCTGTTCACAATCAGTTCTGCTGCTGTCTGGCCGTGTACCGCATAATGCATCTTGTTCTGAACCTTCTTGAAAAATAACTTTGTGGTTGGAGCATCACGGTTATAATCAATAGCTGTAGCGTAAATGTCAGTAAGTTTTTGATAAAACCGGCGTTCACTGAGACGGATCTCACGGATTTCAGCCAGTAAGTGCTCAAAATAGTCCTCACCGATAAATGATCCATTTTCCATACGTTTCTTGTCTATCACATAACCTCGTATAGAGAATTGACGGATGACTGAGGTACACCATTGGCGGAATTGTGTGGCTCTGATACTGTTTACCCGATACCCTACAGATATAATGGCATCCAAATTGTAGAACAGGGTCTTTCTGTTGACTTGACGTTCACCCTCTGTTTGAACTACCGAGAAAAACTCGGTAGTTGTTTCTTTCTGTAACTCCTGACTGGCATATATATTCTTCAGGTGCAAACCGATGTTGTCTGTCGAACAATCAAATAAGGTTGCCATAGCTTTCTGCGTACACCAGATAGTATCATTCTGATACACCACCTGTATGCCATCTTCCTTGCCCTCAATAGCGAAGATTAGGAATTCTGCCGTACTGTTTCTTATCTCAAACCGTTTTGCCATTATACCTCCACTTATTCAACTAGTCCCAATTCTTTCAAATATACCTCAATCTCTTTGTCCAGTTCGGCACGTTTGGCTTCAAGTTCTTTGATTTCTGCCATTACGGCCTTGATGTCGATAGGTTCTTCTTCCTCAAAGGTATCAACATACCGGGGGATATTCAGGTTGTAGTCATTGTCGGCCACTTCTTGTAAGGTGGCAAGATGACTGTACTTTTCTATTTCCTTACGGTCACGGTAGGTTTCAACAATCTTCTGTATATGCTGTGGACGAAGCTTGTTTTGAGTCTTTACTTTTTCAAACTCCTTGCTTGCGTCAATGAATAGGATATTGTCATCTTCCTTACGGCATTTCTTGAAGACAAGAATACAGGTCGGAATACTTGTACCATAGAAAATGTTAGCTGGCAATCCTATAATGGCATCTATGTAGTTTTTCTTTTCTATGAGGAAACGACGGATAACACCTTCTGCGTTTCCACGGAACAATACACCATGAGGAGCAACACAAGCCATTGTACCGCCTTCATTCAAGTGGTAAATCATATGTAAAATGAAAGCGTAATCGGCTGTTTTCTTCGGTGCGAGTCGTCCGGCCTTACTGAAACGGTCATCATTATTGAACTTGTCAGCTGCACTCCATTCAGCAGAGAACGGCGGATTTGCGACTACTGCATCGAACTGGGTATCGCCGAAAGCATCCCATTCTAGTGTATCACCGTTTTCTATCTTGAAGTTACTGAACTTGATTCCGTGAAGAAGCATATTCATACGGGCAAGGTTATAGGTAGTCGGATTCTTTTCCTGCCCGTAAATATATACTGCCTTTCCTATACTTGCAGCACGTAACAACAACGAACCGCTGCCACAAGTAGGATCATACACATTGCGCAAGCGCTGGTGGCCGATAGAAACAATCTCCGCCAATATACGACTGACTTCCTGAGGTGTATAGAACTCTCCTGCTTTCTTTCCGGCACCAGCAGCAAATTGGGAAATCATGTATTCATAGGCATCACCGAGAATATCAATTTCCTGTGAAGCTTCCACACCAAAATCTATATCATCCAAAGCAAGAAGCACATTGCTGACCAATGTATTCTTATCGTCAGCAGTCTTACCCAACTTAGGAGAAGCCAAATCAATATCAGAGAACAGTCCTCCGAAATCCTCTTCACTGTCCTGTCCAAGGGTACTGTCTTCTATGCGTTTCAACGAACGTTCCAGCATTGGCAGGATATTTTCTTTCCGTTTGATTGTGTCTATCACAGATGAAAACAGATATTTGGGCTCTATAAAATAACCGATATTTTCCAGGCACTGGTTTTTGACCTCTTCTTGTAACTCCATTGCATCGGTATCGGTCATATCCCACAATTCTTTAAAAGTGACTTCGTCATCTTCAAGTGCACTGTTGGCGTATTTCTCTATTTTTTCCGACAAGTATTTATAAAAGATAAACCCCAAGGTAAAATACATAAAGTCGCTTGCCGACATATTGCCACGCAAACGGTTTGCGACCTCCCAAAGCTGGTCACGGAGTTTCTGTTGTAATTCTTCGCTCATATTATTATGCCGATAGTTGTAACGTTGTTCTTATTTTATTCACACAAGATTCAATTTGCATCACAAAGTTTTTGCGATTCCATATATCATCTTTTTTCTCACGAACCTTATTTTGCAGTTCATTCAGCTTATCGTACTTCTGTTTATAATCATGATGTTCCTTGCAATACTTCTCTCGTACTTCATATTCAGGTACATATTTACCGGTTTCATTCTCTTTCTCCTTTTTTAATTCCATAATTGCATCATTGTGAGGCTTGCAGAATCGTTCTAATGTCTCAATTTCATCTTCTAACTGGGTTGTTTCTATTTGACGTCGTTCAACTTCAGCACCTATTTCTTCAATTTTTCTTATAAACGATGGCAGTAACCCAATGTTTAAGTCTTTAATCATTTGAATATCTTGCGCAACCTCTGGGAAAAGATCAGATAGAGCCTCTAAGTTGGAAAGGAAATCTAAAGCTCCAGAAATCTTTTCTGCTTGCTTAGCAATCTCCATTTCATGGGGATATACTTTATATTTTGCTTCTTCCGATTGATTTATGTTACGTATCGTTATTAATCCATCTATTTGTTTCTTGAGCTTAAGGATAGAAAATGCCATTGACGGATTCTGAGCAAAACGCTTCAATCCAGCCATCATCATTTGTATCTCATTTGTAATCCATTTACGCACAAAAGAAGAAGTGTCCGTAGCCGCTTCATTGGTAGTTCTTGCCACGAAATCGAGCGCAATGTTCCAACTGTCAGGCTTAGGATCATACATTCTTGTGTAACGAATGATATCAGCCATATTTGCATAATAGTAAGAGACCATCATGGAATACGGTAAAATGTCTATACCTTTATATGTCAAATTAACAAAGAAATAGGATGACATCCCGTATCCAAAATTAGTTTTTAGTCGGAATTGTACATCGTTGTTTAAATCATAAACATAATCAGTCCAACCAATATTCTCAGATGAAAACATTCGATTATTATCATCTTGCTTCAAAAGCTGAAGCTTCCTATGATAACAAAAAGCTTGAATATAACGTATTGCTTCCTTTTCGTATGCTCTTTTTAGTGATTGTGACATTTGTTCTTCATTATCGCAATCACGTAATTTGCTTTGATATTCTTGATAAGTGTAACTAGTTGGATAACCAGCTCCTCCAATATAAGAAGTTGAATATGACCATGGATGACAATAGTTAAAGCCACGGGGCGCACATCTAAATTCTCTATCAAAATGCCCCTGCATATCAAGTACTGTCATATTCCTATTTGATACCATGTCCTTTAGTGTCCCCAGCAGTTCTTGGTACTCATTTGTTATGGGTACTTTTGTAAAAACGACATTACCATCTTTTACTGTTCTCACTACACCGATATAGTCTACATTTACTCGATTCATTTTTTATTCCCAACTAAAAGTTCTTATTATACTACGCAACCTATCCATTATCCTTGTCAAAGCCTTTCGGGTCTTAATCAGTCCAAGATGTTTCTCTTTTAAAGCCTTTTGTATGATTTCCGGCTGTTCCTTCTGGAGATAATCGTATTCTTTCAAATAATGAGTCAATACATCAGAAGGAATACCCTCGTCTTCCGATAAAGAGCGTACTGCCTTTTCCCGTTCTGTAGTAATATATTGATTCAATCGTTCTTCCAAATCGCTAGTGCCATCCGCTTTTTTACGTTGCACCATAAAATTCTCCTTATCCTCATCCACATTCTTTTGGATAAAACCGTCAATGAGTTTCGCCTTGCTACGCATTTCTGCATCTTTAATCATTGTGTCAATGATATGCTGACGGTGATCTGCATAATCGGCACTATATGGGTCAAGTTCAGCAATGAGTTCAAGTATATAAGCTACATTGATAACATCACTATGTAGAAGTTCCAGACAGAAATCCACATCCTCCAAACCTTGATTATTTCCGTAAGGGACAGGTTCTTCGGCAACTACAGATGGACTGGCAGGTGTATCGATAAATCCGACAGTAATGTCGAGATATTTACTTTTGTAGTCATTAAATTGCTGTTCTGTCATTCCAAGATCTTCCGCATCTTCATTGTAATCTTCATATATTTGGATTTCAGCATGTTTACGGATAATATCACGGAATGCCAGTACAAAGTCTTTTTTGTCTTTTTCGCTTTGCAGAATGTCAATACAACTTGGATTAGGGTATTTTTTTAAAAAATCCGATGCCAACTGTATGTATTCTTTTTTTACTTCCTCGTATGGCGGCCTTATAATATCCTCCAGGTTGTTGGAATTGCTGAACAGCTTGATTGCCGTATCTACATTGGATTTCAAATCACGGAAACATACAATTTTGCCGAATCTTTTTCTCTCATTCAATACGCGGTTTGTACGGCTAAAGGCTTGTAGTAAAGAGTGATATTCCAAATTTTTATCCACATAAAGCGTATTCAGTTTCTTGCTGTCAAAACCGGTAAGAAACATTCCTACAACAAGACAAAGATCAAGCGATTTCATATCCGCTTTCTTCTTTTTCATGCGCAGGTTTATATCATCGTAGTAAGCCCGGAAATTTTCTGTTGTAAATGAAGTGCCGAACATTTCATTGTAGTCGTCCATGATGGCCTGCAATTCGTCAGCTTCTCCAACACTACCACTTACATATTGTCCTGTACCCATTCCTGTCTGTTCGTCATCCTGACTGCCGTTAGCAGCGTATGTAAATACCGCACCTATGCGGATTTTAGGATTCAGAGATTTGAATATCTTATAATAACGGATAAGCATAGGTACAGACTGCACAGCAAATAGTGCGTCGAATTCCCCGTCAAAAGTTGACTTGTTGAAATTATTGAGGATGAACTTTGCTATTTCCTCCATACGGGTGGCATTTTCTTTTTCCACCTCTTCATTTCCATGATAATATTCCACAAGGAACCCCAATACATTTTCATCAGCAATGGCATCTTTGATGAGGTATTTATGCAGACAATTCCCAAAGATTTCTTTTGTGGTATGCCCGTCCACCGCATTCTCTGCAAAGATAGGAGTACCCGTAAAACCGAAAACTTGGGCATTGTCAAAGAACTTCATTATTCGTTTGTGACTTTCCCCAAAGTGGCTTCTGTGGCACTCATCGAATATCATGACAATGCGAGAGTGGCGTATCGCTTCTATCTTGTTGCTGTACCAAGTCTTGCTGACAGCGGCATTGAGTTTTTGGATAGTAGTAATGATAATTTTGGAATTGCTTTGCAGACGTTTTACTAGTTCATCCGTATTGTCTGTACCATCCACCGCACCTGGTTCGAATGCCTCATATTCTGACTGGGTCTGCGTATCAAGGTCGTGACGATCAACAACAAACATCACTTTATCCACATCATCCAGTTCGGAAACGAGTTGGGCTGCCTTGAAAGAAGTTAATGTCTTTCCGGCACCTGTCGTATGCCATATATAACCGTTGTCGTTTGAATTCTTTACTTTATCCAATATCTTTTCTACGGCATAGAACTGATATGGACGGAGAACCATCAAAGACTTATCACCCTCATGTAGCACTATATATTTGCCAATAATTTTTCCAAGTGTACATTTCTCGAGAAAGAACGCAGCAAACATATCTAATTCATTGAATGGATGATTGGAAGCATCAGTCCAGTTGAAGGTAAATTTGTAACCTATATTCGGATTATTTGCAAAATAGCGTGTGTTTACACCATTGGAAATTACAAATAATTGAATGTAATCAAACAAACCGTGAAAAGATGTCTTGTGGTAACGCTGTATTTGATTATATGCCTGCTTGAGTTCCACTCCACGGCGCTTCAACTCAATTTGCACCAATGGAAGTCCGTTAATAAGAATGGTTACATCATAACGGCATTTCTTTCGCCCTTCCACCGTGATTTGGTTGGACACCTGAAACTCATTTTGACACCATTGTTGGCGGTTGAGAAATTCTACCCAAATACGTTTGCCGTCTGCCGTGTCAAGCGGATAGAGATCTCGGAGTTTTTTCGCTTTTTCAAAACGTGTTCCTCCTTCAAGATAGATAAGTATCTTTTCAAATTCCTCGTTGGTAAACTGAGTACGGCCATGCTCCTCCAACCGCTTACGATTATGTATCTCCAACTGCCGTTTGAAATTGGCTTGAAGATTATCCTCCTCTGCAATCTGGATATACTCATAATCCATTTGCTGAAGTGTGGCGATAAGTCCAGCTTCTAGTGCCGCTTCACTTTGTATTGTCATAATTATGCTTTTCCGTTACTCTTTTGTATTCAGGCCTTTGATAATCTCAATGCCTAATGCATTCTCAATCTTACATATGGTTTCCAACGACATGTTCTTTTTCCCTTTCAATACTTTGGAGATGTATTGTTGGGTGCAGTTCATTTTTTCGGCAAGCATCTGTTGTGTCAAACCGAGTTCCGCCATTCGTTTAGACATGGCAGCTGCAATACCTTGTGAGTATTGCGACCAATTTTTTATATCCTGTTCTGTTTCACATGTAGTCGATATGGAAGTCACAGGTGACATTCTATTTGTCGTCATGTTCATTAGAATACCATTTTAGCTTTGATTGCAAAGTTACTACAAAAGCCTCAATCAAACAACCATCGTGTTGTATTTCTATAACTTAATCCTGCAAAAAAGAAGTGAATCAAACTGTCAACCACTTAAGTAGTTCTAATCTAATAGGAAATCTATTTCATCAGTGTAAAAACGAGAAGCTGTCTTCGTTTGCGGTTATATAAGTCACCAATATAGAACCTATTTTACTTACTCAAGTATTGATATTTACGCGTATATATTTTGTTGTGCTCATTGACTGTGTCCACATCAAGATTCTCCTGTTGATACGAAAACATTCCATGTCATCCTCGCCGTCAAGGAAGACAATACTAAGGGCTCGACATCTATAACAAGTCAAAGGGAAGCGGTCTAGTTGGGATAAAATACTTAATAACCTTTATGTGAGATAGGAGCTTCAAGAATTGGATTTATATGCTCGAATGGCCACAAGGAGCTTGATGAAATCTTCAACGAAATGTTTCCTGGTGCCAAGTTTCAGAGATGCACACCCATTTGATTTACAACTTACTGAGCGACGTCCGTAATGGTGCAAAGTGTATTTGGCAGACAATCTGAGACAGGTCTTCCGTATGGGAGACAGGAACAATGCCGAGGAACACGCCTAGGATGAGAGGCTGTACTTCTATGCAAAAGAAATTGGTATTACAGAAGCATCAAGAGATGAAGCGAGGACGCTTCCTAATAAGCATATTTACTTACCTGAACTACGACAATAATCTACACATGAACTAGATAGAGCGGTTGCAGAAGGACCTCTGGATGGTTTCAAGGATGCGCTGGCCGTGCCTAACGAGGAATCAGTCAGAAAAGAAGTCCTACCTGAGGTCGACTCTTGAAATCAATATTGACAGGAATATACTCCAAGATGAAGTATCAAATAAAACTATATATTTGCAAAACTCGGAAATCTAAAGACTCGCTCCAGACACACAGAATAAAACACTCCCCCGTTAAAGGAATGAGATAATCATTTATGGCTCGGTATCATAAAATAGTATCGAACCGAAGTAAGATTTGTATGGGGATTTTTATTTTAGGAGTCTGATGAGTTTTAGCAATTCTTCTTCATCAAATCTTGGAATTCCATCATATTCACCTTTAAGATACAATGGTTGTAGAATCTTGTCAAATCTAGGATTGTAAGTTTCATCAAACCGACCTAAAGAACTAATTCCATTTGCAGCTTTGTTAATAGTCCATATTTCATCACTACGCAGCAAATCATATGTCATCAGTGAACTGTTGTGCGTGGTAAATATCAATTGGGTGGTTATCGTTTCAGAATACTGAAAATATAATTCTACCAGTTTTAGCATAAGTGCAGGATGTAAACTGCGTTCCATTTCATCAATTATAAAAACTTTATCCCCCTTAATAAAATCTAGAATTAAAGGTATAAAATCAAATAACCGTTGGGTTCCATCACTTTCTTCACCAATTGAGAATAGTTCATAATCGTCAACGTCTATTCTCTTGTGTATAATCATTAATTTCTTAGCGATAATCTCTCCTTCCGATATTGTTATTAAATACAGATTATCTTCAAAACGAAGTGAACCAAAGGCTTCATTTGTGTTGGTTTGGGACAAATCTGTTTGAATAAAATTCTTTAGATCCTGAGGAATCCCCAATTTGTTAAAATCAACTTTTTCTAAATCAATTGAGGCAATACCTGTATCAAAAAAACGCAGTATAGCTCCAAAACCCTCCTTTAGTTTGTTGTCATCAACGGCTTTGAGCATACTTCCCTGCTTATAAGGTGTTGCTGGGAATATTGTTTTAAGGGTGTTGATGAACCATGCCAAAATGTTTTCAAGATCTTCAATATTTGTCACATTGCCATGAACATTGCGGCTTAAAATTTCGTGTAGGAATAATGATCTTGCGGGAGTTGCCTTTGCAAATACCGTCAGGAATTGTTTTTCTGCTTCTTTCTTGTTAAGCCTAAGAAGATATGATATGTCAAAAGGATTCTCCTCGTTTATATTCCTTTCGAAAATGGTGTATTCAGTTTTTTTAGTAATTTGCTTTAGCCATTCTCTTGAAACTCGCTCTGCATTATAACTAAAACCATATTCATATTTTTTATTATTACACAAAATTACGTAGATAAAAGTTGTATCTTTCTTCTTGTTTTCTGCATGTAATCGGAATGGATGGTATTCCATAGGGCTTCCTATAGGTGTGCCTTCGAGTACTAACCTTTTCCCAAGATCGATAGCCTTGACGAAGTTACTCTTTCCACTAGCGTTGGCACCAAACATAATGGCTGTTTTTAGAACCATAAAACCTTTAACTGGTTCTACCTTGTGATGGCTTTTTAGCGTCCCTCTGCCTGGCTTCAACTTGAAAACCTCCTGTCCTTTAAATGACAGAAAATTGTCTACTGTGAATTGCTGTAACATATATATAAATTATAAATATAACAATAGTACATTTAAGACTATCACAATTGAATGTGATCGCAAAAGTAGCGAATATTTCTCATTACAGCAATTATATATCGGTAATAAATTTTATTAAGGCATTCAAGATGTGAAATTTTCACATTTCACATACACAACTTTTGGCTTACTCAAAATAATACAATAACTTTGCAAGTGGAATTAATACAATTAGAAAAAGATGATTCAGATTGATAAAGAAACAAAAGAGAAGAGAAATGCAGAGTATAACATGAAAGCAAGAAAATACCCGGCATATTTGAGCCTTGCTATACCTATTATGTTAGGTGTTGCTATGGGGGTTAAAGATATGGCAGGAGCTGGAATCTGGATAAAAGTCCTTACTTACTTGATATCGATTTCTGCAATTAGTACGGCTTTATTCTTCTTGTTAAGATTTTCACTTCGATCAATTGCAAAATTTTATCCGGAACGAATACTTTTTTGTGACCGATTAAAACCGACAGCACGAATTCTTTACAGTAATGATAACACCTACACTGAGGAGCAGAAGGCAAATATAAGAGAAAAGATATTGGCTAAAAAGAAAATAGACCTTCGAAAATACAAGCCAAAAACTTTTAAGAATAAGAAATATGTAAAGCGTATTGATGAAGCTGTGAGATGGTTACTTGATGTAACGAGGTTTGATGAAATACTCTTTGAACATAATTACATGTTTGGATTTTGGCGCAACTTGACAGCTGCGCTACTCGTTGACGCAATCTTGGTATTTGTACTGGCTGCTATTAACAAATGGTATTATGCGCTACCCTTAGGAGAGTATTTGGTAGGAATAGGCATATTGATATTACTGCTTGTAATGCTAGTGACATGGGTGGCCTATTGTAACGGTAAGACTTTCGCTAAAAGAATGTATGACGTGTTTTTGAATATGAATGATAACGATAATGATATTTATTATTTTTGAATATGAGTAAAATAAAATTTTATCCGGTAGATAATGGTGATACCGTATTGATCAAGGTCGATAAGACTACCATTCAGATTGATGCTAACATCAGGAATAACGATGATTGCTATGATGTTATGAGTGATTTGTTGGATGAGTTTTCAAAAGACAGTGAAGGTAGATATCATCTGGATTTGTTTATGTTGACACATCCCGATGAGGATCATTGTCGTGGAATTGACACTAATTATTATTTGGGTAATCCTGAAAAATATTCAGATGAAGACTTGAAGAATGACTTAGTAATCATTGATGAATTGATGGTAACCCCTATGCTTTTTACAGGTGCAACAAGTGAACCTGCAAAAGCTCTGAAAAAGGAGGCTGAAAGACGACGTAAATTGTGGGACGATAACTCTCGGGACAAAACTAAGGCTGGTAATCGGCTTGTTATCATTGGATATGATGGAGACAAGAGATATAAAAATGTGACTTCGTATATTCCAGGAGAGATAATTAAGGAAGTGAATGGCAAGTCTATGTCTCTGCTGGAATTCTTTGTTCATTCGCCGTTTAAAGATAGTTTGGTGGAAGGTAGAGCTGAAGCAGATAAAAATGCAACCTCAATTGTGATGCAGGCAAGGTTTAAGTACACCAGTACTGCTACTCAACCATCAGCACTATATCTATTTGGAGGAGATGCTGACCATTATATTTGGAAGGAGATCCAAGAACAATGTACCGCTCATGATAATGATGATAAATTAAATTTTGATATTTTCATGGCTCCACATCATTGTTCTTGGACCTACTTCAACAACGTGCCCTATATGAATGGTGAAACAGACAAACCTGTCGAATCATCAAAAACCATGATTAAAGACCATAAGACAAATGGGGCAGTAATAATAGCTTCGTCTAAGCAGATTAAGAAGGATAAAGACAACCCGCCGCATCATCAGTCAAAAGAGGAATATGTAAAATTGATAGGGGCTGATAAATTTATATCTTTAGCAGAGGAACCAGATTCAAAGAAACCTAAGCCTGTTGTATATGAAGTTACCTCCAGTGGGTTTCTGAGGAAGGATAAAAATCAGCAGAAAGGTTCGACCGGTGCAGCAATAGGTAGTTCAAGTACTTCAGGCAGAAAATCTGCATATGGCTGTAAGTAACTATTACCCACAATTCAAGCCGTGTGCACTGTCGCAAGTACCGCCACGTGTTCAGTATGATGTCAAAAGGGTCGCCATGATGGATGGCGTCTCTTTTGATAACATATATTATAAGTATCATGATTCTATAGTTGTTCGGTTGACCTTATCACTTGAATTACCAACAAGGTACGATATGACTACAGCGCTTGTTAAACCAGAAGAACCCGTGTATGTGGAATTCTTCTCTGATTACCCAGATAGGGTTCCTCGTGTCTTTATTGGCAGAAACGACTTCGATTTTGATCACGCTCCGCATATTTATTGCGAAAAGGACGGAATTAGACCAATTTGTTTGTTTCGCGGCAACGGAGATGAATGGTTTGCCAATATGGAAATAGAGGATTTCATCAAGCATCTTCGGTCGTGGTACGAGGATTTGGCATCTGGGGTAAACATAGAAGACGGTGGTGAGTTTGAACCCTTAAGACTTGAGGGGTATACAGCAACCATGTTGTATGATTACGAACAACTATCAGATGAGTTAGACAAAGCTGATGAGCAGAAAAAAGAATTACCTCTTATTATTTACCGTCACTCAGAAAAGAAACTGGTAAGATTGACAAATGATAACATCTGGCTTTTAAAATTACCAGAGTGTGAGAAAAAGAATATTGTTTGGGGATCGGTTTGTTGGGATGAAGCAAAAAAGAGTTGTGATATATACGATGTCATGTTACCTAAGACATATTCGGAACTTAAAGAATATGCTAGCAGGCATGGCGTGGAAATAGAATCTGCTGTTAGTGGTATATTAGATAAGAAGGATGATACATCTTTCAGTTTTATTATTATCTTAGCTATAATGCGGAGCAAGAAACTGATAGGAGTAAATTCTTACTATCAGTTCGTGAACTTTGAGATTATATGCGAGGCTGATGCTGATGGGAAATGTGTGTTGACACCAAATTCAACGGTAAAATTTCATAAACATGAATCGCCTTTCACGACAAAGAAGGCTCATGAGATATCAAACTTGGATACAGAAATAAATCCTTCGTTAATTATTGCCGGGTGTGGTGCTCTTGGTTCAAAAATTGCGATGCATTTAGTACGATCTGGTATAACTAATATATTATTTTGTGACCCTGATTATTTGAGCGACCACAATCTGTGCAGACATGCACTTCTCGATAAGTCTGTTTATAAAAACAAGGCTAGTGAAATGAGAAGTGCTACAAATCTGATATATTACCATGAAATGCTTAAAGCTGACGCCTCCTGTAGAGGAATAAAAACAATACTGGGAGATGCCGAAATAATGAGTAAGCGAACACCCGACTATCTTCTTGATTTTACCGCATCAAAGGTAGCCCACAATCAATTGGTGAATATTAGGAATAGACCTACTGCAATAAGTGCAGCTATTTTTGATAATGGGAAATTCGGATTGTTGATGAGTGAAGGAAATAATGGAGAGGTAAGGCTAGATGATGTAATGGCTGCTTTCTTTGCTCAATACAAGACAGACCCTATAGTTTCCAGTTATCTTATGAGAGAGAAGGAACTTTCGCGTGAACCATCATCTTTATTAAATGTAGGGCTTGGGTGCAATTCAGAAACATTCATTCTTGCGGACGATATCATCTCATTATATGCCGCATCTATGAGTGTTACGATTAAAGATATCTTTGCCGGCAATCATGCTAATGGTGGCTGTTGGATGTATATATCAGATAAATTGGGAAGCTTGAAGATTCAAAAAATAGAAGTACCCCAATTCTATTGTTATGATGTGGATACATGGAAGGTTCATATATTTAATAAGGTTGTTAATGACATAGCAGATCAGACCAAAGCTGCTGGCAGATATGAAACAGGTGGGTATCTCATTGGACAGTGTAATCTTAAGACTAATACGATTCACGTAATCGACACTATAGAGGCCCCGGAAGATACAATCCATAGAGGTGATTACTTAGTCTTAGGCAAGGCCGGCATAAGAAAAAAACTATCTCAGGTCGAACGTCGAACTGGAGGAACGTTTGGATATGTGGGAGAATGGCATTCGCACCCTAACGGGCCTAGCGAATTTAGTGCTACAGATCTTGAAGAGTTTGCTAATAAAGCGGAAGAAATGAAAGCCGATTGTACGACAAGGCCAATCCTAGAGTTACTTGTCTCTCCTATAGGTATAAGTTGCGCTGTACTAACTCTACATTAACGCAAGTTCGAGAGTAACAATATGAGGTGGCAATTGCCACCTCGTTATTAAGTGGAGACTGTAAACTAAAGTGTGTCAAGTAAAGGGAAAAGAAATTATTAACTTTACAGACACACTTTACTTATGAGTAATTCTTTGATTTTGAACAGTTCAAAGCGAATGCCATTGAACAATTGAAGGCCACTCTTGGACAGGCTGCTTTATAAATGCGAGGTCATCACTATAGTATAGGACGCATACGATCAAGATACATATTTGCAATAAAATCATCCAAAAAATCTTGACTAAAGATATCTCCTGTTGCCAATAAAAACCTTTCTTTCCTTTTATCTACGTATGTTTTATCAAAATCAGGTGGGGTAAATTTAAATTTATCTTTATTACTACGTTGCTTGGCAAGTCCCATTTTCTGAAATGTTCTGAGTCCCTTAATATCTATTTGAACAGACAACACAACAGCTTTATTATCATCTGTATTCCCTCCTTTTACTCTCATTATATTCATAACGACGCTACTTGTAGGTTGCGTAACACGCGTATCTCCATATCGCGACACATTACTTAATACAAAATAACAATGTAAATCACGAGAACATGATTCTGCTATACTATTAAAATATGGTGTATCTCGATTTAACACAGAACAATATACTGCATCGATCATAGACTGGAAATATGCTCTATCCTTAATACTTGTCAACTCAAAACAATAAAAGTTTGTAAACACGTGTCCATTCCAATGATAAAGGATTTTCCAATTCTTTTTATTCTGAGGGATCTTAAGCTTCTTCTTTTTTATCAGTTTAATTTCTTCAGGGGCATAGTAATTTTTTAGCCGTATAATGGGAACAGCGTCATTTTGCCCATAAAGGATGATAGGAAGACAAGTCACTATGTAATTATAGGCTTTTTTATCTTTAATTACATATTCCATCCCCGCAATAAATGCCTTACTGTATTTTGCAGAATATTGACAAAATTCATGAAGTTCGTACATTGGTAGCGTCAGTTCTGGCATTACGAATATATCAGTATTTGAGACCTCAGTTACTTTATCAAGAATGGTCCTCATTAAATTTATTTTATTATCATCAATTTCACCAAATTTATCAATTGTGTCGGAAAGCTTATGTTCATCCAGATCCATCTCCACCAACGAAACAGTCAGTTTATCAGGTGGAGGTAATTCAAAATAACTTGTATTAAATTCCCATTCGTAATCGGTTCTTCCCTTACGCATAAACACTTTCCATTCGCCTTCGTCTACAATTTCTCTATTAAGGTGCTTATATATTGTGTACGCCTTCTTATATACTTCTGGGGCAAAACCATTTTCTATTGTCAAAGCACATACTATATCGTAATATTTCACATAGTACGGCACCCATCTGTACCCAAATCTATTTTTGTTGTATTGTAGATGCGTCATTGAAAGACGCACACCTTCATCAATATAACCATTAGTAAACTCTTGTAGCGGAAACTGATTAAAATAAGTCCTCGTCATAAAAGTATCAAGATAGATTGTATCAATAGGTGCTGCTTGTTTATACAAACTTTTTGCAATCAAATAAGACTCTTTCAAATGTGCCAAGAGAGACTGACGAATATTTTCCACTCCGGCATTTTTACTTTCGTCAAATAATTGTTCTTCAACATCCAGCAGGCAAATTTCATCCTCAATGCGTGTATAAAACTCAGAAGCATAATCATCATGCCCAGAAAGCACAAAGGTTGTAAACATCTTTTCCCATAGTAAATAATGCTTAATTAATAAATTACCATGAAAGTATTTGAATACCTTGTCGACTTCTTCTATATGACTATAGTTTTTGCCAAATTTGGCAAGTCTTTGATTTAGCTTCGCAAAAAATACCGATAACTTATATTTGTTCTCCTCTAGAATATTAAATCTACGCGATGTTTCTTCTTGCACATCAAAAGTATTTACTAAAGTAACAAACTCAAGTCCTTGCCCATTTTCACAGTCTGCCTCATCGGTCAAAAAGCGGAATTCGCTTGAACGTTCCATCTGTTCATCCTTAAACTTCTCTAGACTTTGTTGTGGTAATTTGCAATCAAAATAGTACATGTAAAGCTTATCTCGTTGTATAGAAAATTTGGAAAGACGATTAAACGATGGTTCTTCATTGTTTAGTGCAAATCCAAACATTAAAACATCCTTATTATTATCTACAATCAATCCAGGCAATGTTTCTTCTATATGCTTTAAAACTTCTTGAGTCTCAGAAACTGATGATGATACAACCATACAATCATCAACATACCGCCCATAATAAAGTTCAGGATAATTATGATTAAAATAATCATCAAGAGGAGAGATATACCAGTTTGCCAATACATGCGCACTCAATAGAGATAAAGGCATTGTGTGTTTTCCTTTATTTTCACCTAAAAACGGTTGTGCATCAGATGAGTTTACGATTTCCCAGTATTTTTCATAAACTCGAATAACAACTGTAGTGAGCGAGTTCTGACGAATATCTGAATTTGGATGCTTCGTCATAAAATCATCAAAAAAAGTATCAAAATTAAAATCTATAGAATGGTAACAATTTGTAATGTCAAAATTGATGATAGATACATTTTTCCCTTCTGACAATACTTTATTTGCCATTCTAAGACCTTTATTCCACCAAGCCTGATACTGATGAATATATTTCTTAAAAATAGAATTCCCAAACCTCACTTTGTTTCCAAGTAACGTCAAATCCAATCTATTACCATAACTGGATGGTTTTATATACTCTTCAACATATGGTCCATATTCAAGTAACCACGCTACATCCAAAATCATAAGCTCCACAGGGAAAGACGACTTCGCCAACAACCTTTCCACGACCGCATTTCCTGCCGGAATATTCGTTATAAAATGATCATCACCTTGATTATTTGAGGTTTTTATCTTTTTGGGATAAAAACATAATTCAATATTAGAAAGCCATAATTCTAATAGTTCTGGGTTATTACCATTAGCGACTTCGCATAATTTATCAAAAATACGCTCCTCTTCCTCTATATTTACCAATAGCTTTGCGAAGTTCGCAACATTATGTCGCAACCTCAAATCATTCTTATCAAAATATGTGTATGATAGAAGTTTGCAAAAAGCATCTTTGAGTGTATCTACAACAACCATACTGTCATTAATTTGCTTTTAACTGTTAATTCTTCAATATTTAATCCCATGCAATCACCAAGCCTATAATGATATTACGCAAGACGCAATATCATTCCTTTTTCCATCCAACACCCCACTAAACATTTCCATCTCTCTCGTGGAAATCCCTAATCGTGTTGCCAACTCTCGCCACTCTTTCACAACATTTGCAATTTCTGAAATAATCTGTTCAGCTGTTTTTCGGTTAAGCATATAATCCCCATAGGCATCAAGCAAAATGCTGAGGTCTGCCATGTTGGAGGTTGCCGAAATAAGCAGACTTTGATACTCATTTGAAATTATCCACGTATTCATATATACGTTATATATACGTTGAAAATCTTTTCTCTACCTATTTAAGCCTTCCATTTGTGAATTCACCTTTCAACATTTCATATACATAAGCTGAACTTTCAATATAGAGCCCCGTAGATTCATCAGAGAGTTTTGCAAAGGTTTCTGAGTTATAGAATTCTTTGAGAGCAGTTGGCAAATCGCATCCGCTATCTTCCATAAGATAAGCTATTATATCTTTGGTAATACCTTCTACTAAATATTGCATTCGTTTATTCATAATCTGTGCAAGTATTTAATGGCTTTTGCCGAATGAAACAAATATTGTGATGAAACATTTTTGAATTTTAAACCATTCACGAGCATTTGCAAATCAATAATTCCATCATCAAAATTACGGAACATAGATGCAATGGTATCGTCGGCAACAGGGCCTATGACAATTTCAAAACTATGTGTCGGTTGCAAGTTCTTCCTGCTACGATTAGCCATAACGAACAATACCCACTCTTCATTTGGTTCTTCAAATGCCTTGACTGAAAGAATCTTTAAGGCTGTCTCATCGAATAGCTCCTCCATTATTCAGACAAACTTGTGTAAGATCTTGAACACAATCATCAAATGAGAGTAAATGTTCTGCACCGTAATGCTCTGTAATAAAATCAATACCTTTAAAGCGTATCAAATAATTACTCGCTTCACGGACAGAAAGATGGTGACTCTTTGCAAATTCACTAATAGCAGAAACAATATATGCTATCACGTTTTTATCAACTTTTTGCTCATTTTTTAAAATAACAGAAGCCGACATACCAAGAGCATCCAGTACCCTTGTAACAGTCTTTATTGTGAGCCCCTTCCCACTCTCTATTTTAGAAATCTGGGCTTTTCCTACTCCTACACGTTCACCTAGTTCTTCCTGAGTAAGTCCTTTGCGAATACGCTCATTACGAATTATCGAACCTATATTTTCTAACCTATTTGTCATACCATATATATATATTTACACGCTAACAAATATACAACAAAGTTTCCAAAACAGGAAACAATTATAAATTAATATTGTGTTCTACCTTTACTTTATTGCCGTATTCATATATACGTACATTAAAGTAAAATTAAATAGAGGGAAAAGAATTAATTCTATTTTTCCCTTTGTTCAGTAAAACAATATACGCGAAACTCTCTTGCATTTAGTTGACATACTTGGCGAAA
>ERZ791895.659-NODE-659-length-20737-cov-2.478387_pt1 | contig 20737 bp, 13 predicted proteins | sample MGYA00510153_ERZ791895 | MGnify/ENA primary metagenome ERZ791895 (study PRJEB30046, sample SAMN00792064) | human gut metagenome | study: EMG produced TPA metagenomics assembly of the A metagenome-wide association study of gut microbiota in type 2... | reverse complement strand
AGCTTTTCAGGATCGACTTGCAGCTCCACATTCTTTTCCCGGGCATTCTCCGGCTGCATGGCGCGGCTGTCATAGACGGAGTCAAGGATACCCAGCACAGCGTCCCGGCTGTCTGATACTTCTTCGGCAACCTTGATCTCGCCATTTGCTTTGTCAGCGTAGTATTTGTCAGTCAAAGCGCCTTTGCGGTCAATATAGCCGTTAACAATGAGGTCATAATGGATTGCCTGAGCCAGCTCACCATCCACAACCTGTTCGTTGCCGCTTGCATCTACAAGAACCTTTCCTTTGAAGAGGTCTGCGGTGACAGCCACAGGCCGACCCGCGACTGCATCCGCAAGCTCGGTTTGCAAGCCCTTGGCAAAGCTGTCATAGCTCTCGCTGGCAATGACCGTCAGCACATTGACTGCATGAACATCATTGCCGAGCACATTGGCATCCATGCGCTCGCCGTCCTGATTGACACACAGCCGCAGGCCGCGTCCCACTTCCTGCCGCTTGCGCACCTCACTGCTGCTCTGTTTCAGCGTACAGATCTGGAACACATTGGGGTTGTCCCATCCCTCGCGCAGAGCGGAATGGGAGAAGATAAAGCGCACCGGCGACCGCTTCGGGTCACGGTCGAGCAGCAGCTCCTTGTTCTTCATGATCAGGTCGTAAGCGTCAATATCGTCGGAAGTTTTCTCCTTCTTGTCGCTGAGCTTGCTGTCGGTCATCTTACCTTTTTTGTCAATGGAGAAGTACCCGGCGTGGGTCTCATGGGCGGAGATGGAGTCAAGGTACCGGATGTAATCCTCATCGTCAAACTCCCGCTGCAAGCTGGAAACGATGTCCTCATATTCTTCTTCAAACATATCGGCATAGATGCCATTGTAGGGGTTACCCGCCGCATCGTACTGCTTGTACTTCGCCACTTCGTCGATGAAGAACAGGCTCAGCACCTTGATGCCCTTGTGAAAGAGCTGGCGTTCCCGCTCGATGTGCGAGAGAATGGTCTCGCGTATCTGGATGCGGCGGAGCTGGTCTTCGCTGACCTTTCCGATGACATCCCCGGCATAGAGCTTGATACCGTTCAGAAACTCCACCGAGTTGTCCCGCCCGTCGATGAACTTAACCACAAAACCGTTCTGATACTCATCCAGACCGCCGGAATTGTCGTAGAGGTTGAAGCCGATACAGACCTTCATCGTCTTCTTGCGGAGGCCCTTTGCTCCTTTGTAGTCAAACTCCAAGGTCGCTGTTGGGTCGGCTTTGGAAAGATTGATCCCTTCCAAATAGACATAGCCTTCTGTCGCCGTGCTGCCGGACTCGGTGATGCCCTTGACGGCAATTTTCTTCACCAGCCGCTTGTTGTACGCCTCCATCGCGTCCAGCCGGTAGACCATGTTGTAGATGCTGTCCGACTTATGGGTGGCGGAGTAGCGCAAGGTCAGCAGCGGGTTGAACTCTTTCAGCCGTTCTTTGGTCTGCTTGCCTTCCACGGACTGGGGCTCATCAATGATGAGGATGGGGTTCGTCTTGGCGATAATGTCAATGGGGCGGCGAGAGCGGAACTCGTCCAGCTTCATGTAAATGCGCCGCGCATCCTTGCCCCGGGCGTTGAACGCCTGAGAATTGATAATCATCACATTGATGGAGCTGTCGGAGGCGAAGCGGTCGATTTCGGTGAGCTGAGAGGAATTGTAGATAAAGAAGCGAATTTTCTTCCCGTATTCCTCAGCGAAATGCTCCTGGGTCACCTGAAAGGACTTGTACACGCCCTCGCGGATGGCAATGCTGGGCACCACTACGATGAATTTGCTCCAACCATAATGCTTGTTCAGCTCATACATGGTCTTGATGTAAGTGTAGGTCTTGCCGACACCTGTTTCCATCTCAATGGTCAGGTTGTAATGTCCCTCCAAGCGCTCGGAGGGCTTGATTTGGTTGGTGCGCTGTACCTTTTGCAAATGCTCCAAAATAATCCGGTCGGACAGTTCCGGCACGATGCGCTCGTTGCGCCAGCCGGTGAAATCATCCTCGTCGGTGAGAGACTGCTGGTAATTGATACCCCTGTCCATCATGTAGGTAGGCGTGAGGTAAGGCTGTCCGGCGAAGACATCCACCACAGCCTTTGCCGCATCCGCTTGGAACTTCTGATGCTTGAATTGCAGCTTCATTCGTCCTTGCCTCCATCCTCGTCTGTGATTTGCTCTTGCAGCAGCTTCTGCAAAGCCTCTTTGCTGGGCAGCACGGTTTCATACTTGCTGGCAAAAATCTGCGAATTATCTTCCGGCAAGGTCATTTCCACAACCGCGTTGTTCTTGTCCCGGCAAAGGATAATGCCGATGGTCGGATTTTCCTCCGGCAGCTTTACCTTGCGGTCGTAATAATGCACATACATCTGCATCTGCCCAATGTCCTGATGCTTGAGCTCGCCGATTTTCAGGTCAAAGAGGACAAAGCAGCGCAGCAGCCGGTTATAGAAGACCAAATCCACCATGAAATGCTCTTCATCAAAGGTGAAGCGTTCCTGCCGCCCGACAAAGGCGAAACCGGTGCCAAGCTCCAAGAGAAATTGCTGCAAGTGGTCGATAATCCGGCTTTCCAGCTCTGTTTCGGAATAGGAGGGCAGCTCCGGCAGCCCCAGAAACTCCAACACATAGGGGTCTTTCACGGCATCTTTCGACGTTTCTACCGTTTGCCCTTCCATCGCCAGCCGGTAAACCTTGTCCTTGTCCGTACTGAGCGCCAAACGCTCATAGAGGGAACTGTTGTACTGCCGTTTCAGTTCGCTGAGGCTCCAATCGTTTTTGACGGACTCGATCTCATAAAAATGGCGCTCGTCAATATTATCAATGCGCATGAGCTTCAGATAGTGTGACCAGCTTAGATAAAACTTCCGCCCGGTGCTGACAGCGGGAAGATTCTCGAATTGGCTAAACACCGTTTCGCCGATTTGATCCGAGGAATAAACCTTGTAAAACTGCCGGATATTTTTCAGGTTGCCAACGGAAAACCCTTTGCCGAAATTTTTTGTCAAATAGGCGGACAGCTCCTTCAAAAGCTGGGTTCCATAGGCGGCGCGGTTTGCGCCGTGCTGCTCTTCCTCAACGATCATCCTGCCAATCTCAAAATAGGCGTAGACCATAGAAAGGTTGACCGCCGTCTTGGCGTTCTTCCGTGCACTCGTAAGCACATCGGAAACACCTTGCAGGAAGTCGCGGTTAATTGGGGTAATCTCGTTCTTATCCATCGCCGCGCCTCCTTAAATCACTCTGACCCGCTTGGAAATATCGTCTGCATCCTCCGGCATATAGAGCTTAAAAATCTCGAACACATTGATTTTGGCGGGGCTGTCGGCAAAGCTGCTGTCCCGGAAGACCGCCCGCAGGGGCTTGCGCTTGGCGATTTCTTTCACCACGCTCTCCGGTACATTGGGGTTGAAGCAGGCAATCAGGTCGCCGTCGTTGTAGGTGTGAACGGTGCAGCCGTCGATCTGCTCCGATATATAGGGCAGGGACAGGGGAAGCCCCCAATCCAGCAAGCAGCCGAACAGCAGGTCCAGATCGGTGCGGTCTTCCTTGATGTTGGAGACCATATCCATGAGGTTGCCCTGCTCGTATTCATCGGCGGCATAGTAGACATCCTTCATGTTGCTGTCGTCCAGCTTGAGGACGCGGAAGCCGGTGTCGAGATTCTGCGTAGTCAGAGGGCTTTCTTCCTTAATTTTCTCCCCGGCGCGGCGGATGCGTTCTTTACCGATTTCGCAAATGTTCTTGTACCCCGCTTTATACGCCTCGCTTTGCTCGTCACAAGATTCCGGCAGCTGTACCATGATAAATTTGCGGTGTCCGCCGTCCTCGGCGTTGAGCTGCATGACGGCGTGGGCGGTGGTGGCGGAACCGGAGAAAAAGTCGAGGATTATATCGTTTGCCCCCGTATGGATGGCCGCAATAAATTTCACCAGAGATGTTGGCTTTGGAAACGAAAACACTTTACCGGCAAGCAAATCTGTTGTCTCTTTTGTCCCATCTTGTGACATTCCAATGTAATCAGGAAATTTGGTGCTAACCGGAACTCTACCAAAGTTTTCGCCCGCCTTTGCCATATCATCCGCTCTCCAATACCGCAATACAGGCTTTTGAATATTCAAAAAATCATAGTCGCCAGGGAAAACAATCCTGTCAACAGCGTAATATTCTTTGAAAGTATCTTCTGTTATTGCCCAAGTGCGATTAGGGTTAGCTGGATATTTATCTCCTGTTTTAGGATTGATAATTGTGAAGAAACTATTTGGTCTTTCACTTGCCGTCGTTTGCTTTGTCAAATCATGAACGCGCCACGGCCTTCCGGGGAAATCAGGTGTCTCGTAATATTTTCTTTCCTTTCCTTCTACACTTGCAAGAAAAGCCCCTGACTTTGCATAACATACTACCCATTCATAATCCTGCGAAACCCCAAATGGGACATCCGATTTAGCTGTTCTCTTTCTCCATGGGAAAGTAGCAACGAAATTAATTGCACCGAATATTTCATCACATATTTTCTTCAGACTATCCATTTCATGATCGTCAATGGAGATAAAAATAGCGCCGTTTTCTGTTAACAGATTCCTCGCCAGCATCAGCCGGGAATATATCATGCTGCACCAATCGGAGTGAAACCGCCCGTTAGAATCTGTGTTCTTGAACAGGCGGTTGTCATCCTCGTCGTACATCCCCATCTGCTCGTTTTCCTCTTCCTGCGAGCGCATGAAGTCGTCGGCGTAGATGAAGTCGTTGCCGGTGTTGTAGGGCGGGTCGATGTAGATCATCTTCACCTTGCCCAGGTACGCCTCCTGCAAGAGCTTGAGCACTTCCAGATTGTCGCCCTCGATGTAGAGGTTTTCAGTGGTATCCCAGTTTTTGCTCTCTTCCGGGCAGGGGCGCAGCGTTTTGCGGATGGGCTTGTTCGCCTCTACAATGGACGCCTTCTTGCCCACCCAAGTGAACTCGTAGCACTCGTCCCCGTCCACCACATCGGGGGAGAGCATCTGCTTGAGCATCTCAAAATTGATCCCGCGCTTGAGCTTGCCGTCTTCATCCCGCATCTCGGTAACGCAGTTCGGGAACAGTGCGGCGATGCGATCTATGTTCTCCGATGTCAGATCGGGGGTTTCCATGCGTAGTTTATCCATTGGTAGTTCCTCCGTTATTATCGTCATTATCGTCTCCAAATATTTCTGCTTCTAACTCCTTATATACGTCCATATCCGGCGTAATCAAGGGGGCAAGGGTATCTCGCATAAACGGGTCTGGGTTATTCCCGCATTGTGTTAGCGAAAGGCGGCGTTTAAGAGAGATATATATTCCGCCACTCGCTTTTTTGAAATCATCCGGTGCATTGCCTCTGGAAACAGAATCCGTAAGTGCTTTCTGCTTTTCCTGTATGCAGGCAGCATATTCTTCCGGTTTTCCAACTTTATCACACAATTTTTTGATCACAGCATCATCAAGCACATAGGATTCGAGGTTGCGCCTCTTCAAAACCTTTATACCGGCTTTAGCGAGGTCAGCAACTTCCTGCGAGCTACGATCATCCCGATCAACAATCTTAATTACCTTTGTGCCAGTAAGTAGAGTCTGGATTATTTCACCACTATTTTTCTCTATATTTTCGATGTCATTACATGAACCACCAGAAATGAAGAAAGCTTCTGGATAGGTATCTGCAAAGATTGTTGAGTATATTGTCTTATCAAAATCCTTGCGCTTCCCGCCATTTGGATCACCTTCACAAAACACTATCGTCTTAGGCAGCATCAGCTTTGCAAAATCTCCGAAAGCAAGCTCATAGAACTTATCCATTACAGCCTTTCCGATTCTGGAAGGCTGAATGATTTGATCTGTATCAAAATCTCTATTCCCAAAATCTAGGAACACTACTGTACCCGGATTTTCTTTTTCAATATCTTCAGCTTCCTGAAGCATACCGATTGAATGGGTGGATACCCAAAGTTGCGAACTACCCGGAATCAACAAGTAAAGTTCACGAAGCACTTTGCCTTGGAGTTTTGTGTGCATATGGAGTTCTGGCTCGTCTATACAATAAACTGCATCAGGATAGTATTTGGACTGGACAACCATATCTAATATCAAATCAAATGCAGATTTCTCGCCAGCGGAAAGATTCTGATAGCTAAAATCTTTTGTCGTTCCCTTCGTGAAATAGAAGTTTCCGTTTGTAAGTGGTTCTCCAACCGAAGAAAACTCCAAATCTTCAAATACCCGACTGATAGCCATACGAATTTTTCCTATCAATTCATCACGCAGTGTTGCAACGGATTTCGTATCATTGGAAGTATCGTAAACTCCTGAAATCGTATTTGCAATAAGTCTTTGATAATTTGAGGACACTGTCTGGTCGTTTTGAATCAAAGTTGAAAGACGAACAGATTGGGTAGGATCATTTTGTTTTTGCATTGCTTGGATTTGAAAATCCGGCTCATTGCGATAGGCGCTTCTAAAATAAAAATGTCCCTTTACATCGCCTCGGCCAATTTTATTTGCAAATTCCAAATCATGAAAATGAATGTTTACCATTTTGGATGCAAGATTGTACCATTCGCTATGCTCATAATTTATCGAATTGCCTGTTTTACTCAAATAATGGAAATCTCCAATGTCTTGATATCCTGAATATTTGTAAAAATGGTTCATCGCCTCCATAAACGAAGTCTTTCCAGACCCATTAGGCCCCACCAGAACAACCAATTTTGCTGTTTCTGGAATACTGTCAACTGTTAAATGTGTGAACCGTTTGAAGTTATTCAGCTCTATACTCTTTATCCTCATGAGATAACCAAAAGCTCCTTTCTCAACTTTTTCAGCTCCGCGTTTATCTCCATCCGCCGGTTGAGCTGCTTTTCTTTCTGCATTTTGCTTTCCAACGCAGCGATCTGCTTTTCAAGGTGTCTCCGCTTTTCATCGCGTCCCACAGAAGTCTGCAAGCTCTCACTGGCATTCGATTGCAGGGCCTCCCCAGCAACTTGTCGCACAATGTTCTCATAAACGGCATCTGTGCTCAGTCTGTCCACACGGAATTGCAGCTCGTTTTCCGGCATCCACTCTGTATGATAATAATACCGGCTCACTTTGAAAGCGTTGCTGCCGGACGCAGCCTCCTCCTTGTAGCCGATCCACGCCTGCGCCTTGCCCTCGCAAGTCAGGATGAAAAGGATGTGGTACGGAATTTCTTTGTCAATCTGGCGAAGGACTGCTTCGTCAAGCTGCGGGGTATTCAGCCGGACTTCAAAGACCTCTACCTCTGTCACCGCTTCTCCCGCAGCCAGGTTCAGTGTTGAAGCCGCCAGCTTATTGCGCCAATAGATGAGCCGGATCTGCTCCACGAAAACCCGTTTCAGCGCGGGCGTAATGTCAATGTTGTCGTAAAATTTCTGTTTCGGGATTCGTTTTCCGAACTCGGTCGATGCGGGGAAGCCGAACATGAACAGCCCTCCTTATTTTACTACGAGGAAACAAATCAGCTCAAAGTCATCCAGCCCTGATACAGCGGAGAGTAGCGCGGTGGTGCCGCCACTTTGGAACAGGCTGTCGATGTCGCTTTCTTCCTTTGTGTCAATGATGGAATTGATCGCCTCGGAAAGCAGCTCGGAGATTTCGCCCATATTGCGGCCATCGTCCGTTTCTCGATTAAACTTTTTGCAAAGCTCCATCACCGGCTCACTCTTGCCACGGCAGAGCAGCCGCATGGTGTCCAGTAGCTTTTTCGGATTCAGATAGTCGCAGACGATCTCACCCTCTTCGCTGATATAGACCATGTAGAACGGGTGGATGCGGTTGCGATTGTCGATATTCACACTGTCATTGATGTTTCGCAGAATGAAGATCACCCCTGCAGGGGAATCTTCCGTCTGTGCAACGACGGTGTGCAGCCCCTTCGGAGCCGTCTCAATATCGTCGTGCTGCTTCATATATTCCAGCAGATCCAGCCGAAACTCATTCAGCCCCAAATCCATAACGGAGATACCGCTGGTCATGTCTTCAATGTCCACCACTTCCTCTTGTAGCCGCTTGAGCTGCGCACGACGGTATTCCAGATCGCCTTTTTCCTCGGCGTTGATCAGGTCATCATCGCCAGTGGAGGTCATGACCGAAATCTTCATGCGGGTCTCAACACGGCTTTTTAAGTTGATGTATTCGTCCAAGTCCATATCCGGCCAGAAGTTGACGAGCTGGATATGGTCATTCTTGCTGCCGATACGGTCAATCCGTCCGAAACGCTGGATAATGCGGACAGGGTTCCAATGAATGTCGTAATTGATCAGATAGTCGCAGTCCTGCAAGTTCTGTCCTTCTGAAATACAGTCAGTGGCAATGAGAGTATCCAGTTCGTCGGCGCTCCCCGGAAGCAAAACGGCTTTGCCTTTGGAGAACGGCGAGAAACAGGTCAGAACAGTGTTGAGATCGGCGCGGAGCTTCGGTATAGTGGTTTTGCCGTCTACTGTGCCGGTGATCTCCGCTGTTTCCAGCCCAAACTTCTCCTTGGCAAATCGGCTGACATTGGCGTAGAGGTAATCGGCTGTATCGGAAAAAGCGGTGAAGATGATAATTTTCCGGTTGCCGGGATTGATGGGATGTTCCATCTTTTTCTGGATCAGGTCAAACAGTGTTTGCAGCTTGGTGTCGTGCTCCGGCGTAATATCCGCTACCATCAGGCTCAGCAGTTCCAGATTTTCTGCGTCCTTTTCCAGCTCCCGCTTCCACGAAACATAGTCCATATCGGCAAGGTCAATTTTGACCTTCTTGCCAACCGAGAAGAAGTCGGTGTTCTGGTCGTCGTAGTCAAAATCTTCGTTATCCGATAGTTCTGTTAGGTTGAGGACACAATCGCCGGATTGATAGTTGTTGATGGTTGCAATCGTGTCCTCAATCAGCTTTTTGATGCGGTCGATCGTCAACCGGAAGGAATACACCGAGCTTTCCAACCGCTTGAGTAAGTTGATGCTCATCAGACGGCGGATGCCTTCCTCGCGTCCCTGCTGGGTCAGGCTTGTCCCCTTGTGGTGGGTCATGTCCAGATACTTCGCAAGGCGCGACGGCATGATGTAGTTCGACGGCGTATAGATGGACAAATTCAGCAACATGAGCAGTGTATAGATGTCATTGTAATTGACGGCATCGCTCAAGTCGGTCAGGCACGGGCGTAGGGAAATCGGCGGAAGGCGTTCCGGGAACTTGCCAATGTCCGCAGTGTTGTAGTATTTTTCAATGTGCTTACGGGAGCGGGCGATGGTCACGCTGTCCAACAGCTCGAAGAAATCAAAATCCAGTGTCCGCAGCAGCGCATCCGTTGTGCGCTGCTCAGCGGGAAGTTTGCTCCACGCATTGAATGCCTTCTGTGCCTGACGGAAGATTTCGTCAATGCTTTTCGTTGTCGCCAGCTTTTGATTGATCTGTTCTGCGTCGCCTTCATAAGCAAGGGCAAGCTGATTTTTCAGGTCAATAAATCTATTGTTGACCGGCGTTGCGGAGAGCATCAGCACCTTTGTCCGCACACCCGCCCGGATGACTTTATTGAGCAGCTTCAGATAGCGGTTTTCCTTTGCGTCCTCGCCTGAAACCTCGCCGCCGTTGCGGAAATTGTGGCTCTCATCAATGACCACCAGATCATAGTTTCCCCAGTTCAGACGGTCGAGGTCGATACCGTTCGACTGTCCGTGCTCCCGCGATAGATCGGTGTGATACAGCACATCATAACGCAACCGGTCCTCTGCAATAGGATTGTTGATATAGTTTCCCTTGTAGGTATTCCAGTTTTCAGACAGCTTCTTGGGGCAGAGTACCAGCACGGATTTATTTCGGTTTTCGTAATACTTAATGACAGCAAGAGCCGTAAAGGTTTTACCAAGACCAACGCTGTCAGCTAAAATACAACCGTTGAATTTTTCCAACTTACTGATAATTGCAAGGACAGCATCCCGTTGAAAGTTATAGAGCATCCCCCAGATTTTGCTCTCTTTGAAGCCGGTTGCCTCATTGGGCAGCTCGTCCTCCGAAACATCGTCCAAAAACTCTTTGAAAATATTGTAAAGGGCAAAGAAATAGATATACTCCGGCGCATTTTCCCGGTACGCAGCGGTGATATTTTCAATCACGACATCAGTGACTTCTTGGAGCTTTTTCCTATCATTCCAAAGCTGCTCAAAGAGATTGAGAAAGTACCCGGCGTTCTCAAAGCTCGCGGTTTTCTGCACCGGATAATAGGCGTTGTTCCCGCGCTCGCAACCAAGGTCAACCGTCGTAAAGCCATTGATGGGCATATAGGTGCTCTCATCCACCGTCATGAAGCCCATCATCTGCTCCTGCGTAACATTCGATTTGAAAGTTACCTTTCGCCTGATCCAATCTGCACATTCCTTTGCAATCGCCTTCTGCGTCAGCTCATTGCGCAGCTTTACCTCAAATTCTGTTCCATAGAGGCTGCGTTCCCGGGAGATACGGGGAATATAGAACTCGCGCTGGGCTTTGGAGGCTTTTTCTGTAACAAAGGTCGGTGAGGTAAAGATGAAACGCAGCTCATTGATCCCTTCCAGTTGCTTTTTCAGCTCCTGATAGGCGTAGATAGAGAAACAGGCAGCGGCAATGGAAAGCTTGCTCCCCTTATGAATTGCTGACTGCAAATCGCCTTTGACTGTGGTATTGATGTTGTCGATTATCTGCATTATCTCACCCCGTTTTCGTCTGGCTTCTTAATATACTTCCCGCTTTTTATTCGAGCATCTGCCGGTTTTGGCTCATCATCAGGGATTGCCCAAGTGCGCCCGATTCTTATCGCGCCCGGTATGCGATCTTCATTACATAAAATTTGTATGCGGCGCGTAGAAATACCCCAGCGTTCAGCGGTTTCCGTTACGGACAGATATTTCATTTCGTAGCCTCCGATTACCGTGATTTTTGGGATAGATACAATAATACAATATATACTATACTCGTTTAACCGAATAAAATCAAGACAGCCGCCGGAATATCCAGAAAGATTTTGTAAAGGCTTGAGCTAAGGGTTTGGGACTATCCCCCCAAAAAAAAAATGACGCTCCGGCAGACAGCCCTGAGCGCCATTTTTCCGGTGTGTGGCCACACCGGATGTGCTTGCTATTTTCTCAAATCTCACTCCCCGCTCCTTTTGCAGTGCATTTTTTACGCCAACACGAACACTTTTTTCGCTGTGAATCTTGACTCGAACACCCGTTCCTGATATACTGAAGTCAATCAAATAAAGTAGCTGTGCTGTGGAGCCGCTGACGAAGCGAAGTCTTCCTAATGCCGCATGAACGTAGAAATCCTGCTGGGATTTCTGTGTAGTCGGTATGGGAAGATTTTTTACCGTCATGCGGCTCTTATCTTTTTTCTCCGTCCGCCCTCCCCACCAGCGGGAAGGAGTGCGTCATGTAAACAGAATCATAACCAGTCAAAGCCTTTTGCAAAGGGCGGCTTTGCCGCCTTGGTTACCCAGCTGCACGGCAGAACACCGCTGTCAAGGACGCGCAGCGAGGCGAAGCCAGTTCCTTGACTGCGGCGGGCTGCTGTGCCACACACGACAAATACGGAGGAAATTGGAATATGAAAAATCAATACAGCCGCATGGATAATATCTGCCCGAAAGAACCCAAGAAATTAAGGATTCCAGACCAGATTGTCCTCTACATGGAGGACGGAACCGTCTACCATGTTCGCAGCTTCTTTGCCGGAGACCTGGTGATGGGCGATATGCTGGATGCCCTGACGATGGAAAAGTTGGAAAGGGTGCAGTGAATCCCGGCACTTTGCCCAGTGGAATCAACAGCGGCGCGGTGGTATAATACAATCAGGATTTCTGATTGTGATACGCACTGCATTTCGGGAGGTTAAAGAAGAAAATGCAGGAACAGTACAGTGTTGGAATCTACGCCAGACTGAGCCGGGACGATGAACGCGCCGGTGAGTCTGTGTCAATCGAAAATCAGAAGGAAATGCTCGCCCGGTATGTGCGGGAACAGGGCTGGACGCTCTTCGACTACTACTGCGACGATGGGGTCTCAGGGACAACCTTCGACCGTCCGGGGTTCAACCGGCTGGTGCAGGATGCGACCGACCATAAGATCAATTTGGTACTAACCAAAGACCTAAGTAGGCTTGGTCGTGATTACATTGAAGCGGGCAAATATACCGACTTCATTTTTCCGTCCCTCGGATGCCGTTTTATTGCCCTTAATGATGGTGTGGATACCATCCGCAAGAACAATGAAATGCTGGTCATTCTGAAAAATGTCATGAACGACCTCTATGCGCGGGATACCAGCAACAAAATCAAGGCGGTGAAGCTGTCCACCTTCAAGGCGGGGAAATATGTGGGCTGCTACGCTCCCCTCGGCTACCGGAAGAGCGCGGCGGACAAGCACATTCTTGAGATTGACCCGGTGACTGCTCCGGTAGTGCGGCACATCTTTGACCTGCGGTTGCAGGGCAACGGTTTCCGCAAAATTGCCCTGATTCTCAATGCCGAAAAAGTCCCCGCCCCCAGAACCTTCTACTACATGGCGGAGGGGCGGGAAAATCACCGGGCTGAAACGCCGTTCTGGAATGATGTGACGGTGAAAACCATCCTCCGCAACGAGGTGTATCTCGGCCACATGGTACAGAACAAGACGGGCACTGTCTCCTACAAGAATCACAAGCAGGTCAGTAAGCCGGAGAGCGAGTGGATCAGGGTGGAGAACACCCACGAGCCGCTGATTTCTCAGGATGTGTGGGACGCCGTGCAGCGGATGGACAACCACCCCGCCAGAGGGCGCAGCGGAAAAAGCGGCACTGTTTCTCTGTTCGGCGGTCTGCTCCGGTGCATGGACTGTGGTTCCTCCATGCGGTATATGCGGGATTACCGTAAAAAGGTGTCTGACAAGGAACCGGAGGACAAGGCATATGTCTGCAACCGGTACGCTTCGGGCGGCAAAAATGCCTGTTCGTCCCACTACATCAACCAGAAGGTGTTGACGCAAATCGTATTGACGGACATCCGCTGCAAGGCGATATGGGCGCAGAACAGCCGGGAAAAGCTGCGTGAAAAAATTCTCGCGCAGAAGGAGTCTGCCGGACGGGAAAAACTCAAGACACTCCAAGCGGAACTGAGCGCCATCGACCGGCGGTTGCCGGAGCTTGACCGTCTGGTGCAGTCCGCCTACGAGGACAAGGTGCTGGGCAAAATCCCGGAAAACCTCTGCGTCCAGCTTCTCAACGGTTATGAGGCCGAGCGCAAGGCCAAGCAGGAGCGCCGCCGGGAATTGACGGAGCAGCTTGCCGCCAGCTGGGAGAACGAGCAATCCGTAGACGCATGGCTGGACATGGTGCAGGATTACTACGATTTACATGAGCTTGATCGTCCCACCCTCATGCGGCTCATCCAGAAAATTGAGATCAGCGAGAAATATACGGTGGACGACCATGAGGAACGGGACATCCACATCTACTACAATTTCGTCGGTTACATCGAAGTTTGAACTTGTCATTCTTTATGCGAAGTGAACTAATGAATGGTATGCCCGTGACTGCTCAAAGAAGCAAAGGGCGGTCAAGCGAATGAAAGGTATGTCCGGGCAACGGATAAGCAGCAACCCTCCCTATGGCTATATTAAGGGCGAAGGTGGCCAGCTTGTTCCCGATCCGGAAGCAGCCTGGGTAGTCAAGCTGATGTTTGATCTGGCCGCACAGGGGCTGGGGCCGGTTCGGATAGCAAATATCCTGACCAAGAAAAAATCCCCACACCTGGTACGCTGGCATTCCGCCGGACAGGGAAAAAGCGGAACTACCACCCGGAAGCACCTTATAACTGGTCTGACAGCACGATTGCCAACATTCTGGAATATAAGGAATATTTGGGCCACACGGTCAACTTTAAAACCTACTCCAAGTCTTATAAGTTCAAGAAGCGGCTGCCTACCCCGGAGGATCAGCAGATGATTTTTGAGAATACTCACCCGGCGCTGGTAGAGCAAGAGGTTTGGGAGCAGGTTCCGCGACTGCGGGAGGGGCGGCCACGTCCTACCAAGCAGGGGGAAATGGCATTGTTCTCTGGTTTGCTGTTCTGTGCAGACTGCGGTTCCCCACTCCGCGCTCACCGTGGACAGAATATCAGTAAAAATCAGGAGTGCTATTGCTGTGGGAAATACCGTGACCGGACAAATAGCTGTACCATGCACTACATCAGAGCAGTGGTTCTGGAAAATTTGGTATTGGAAAACCTAAAGCAGACAGTTACTTTTGCACTTGAAAACGAACAGGAATTTGTCCGGCGTTTAATGAATCGCTCCGCAAAGGAACAGCAGAAGCAGATACAGTCCATGAAAAAGGAACTGGCTGCAAAGGAGCGTCGGATTGGTGAGTTGGATAACATCATCAAGCGGCTTTATGAGGACAATATAAGTGGAAAGCTGTCTGACGAACGGTTCAAAAAACTGTCAACAGACTATGAGAAAGAACAGCGTGATACATGTTCTGAAATCGCAGATATTCAGAAACAGGTCAATGAAGCTCAAAGCAAGATCATTAAAATAGACAGCTTCTTGAAGATGGCCAGGAAGTACACTTCTTTTGAAGAACTCTCCCGTGGTATGCTTCACGATCTGATAGAGAAAATTGTTATCCATGAGGGTGACAAGAGCAGCGGCCACCGCCAGCAGAAAATTGACATCTACTATACCTTTATCGGGGAAGTTGGTGCAACACAGCTTGTGGCGCAACTCGAACTGAAAGGAAAAGCAGCGTAACATACCCTCGTACATTACGCTGCTTATCACAAAACTAAAAAAGTTTCCTTAACCGGCTCCCGCTTTTTCGACGCCGGGCTTTTTGTTTATCTATCAATCAGATATTCCCCTCATTGAATCATCTGTTTGCATTGCATGGTTTTCGCTGTATATTAAGACAGCTGCTCCAGAACCCACTGGACATCATCTGTGGTTTTTAAGGTTTCCAGTCTGTCCGGATCCTCCAGAAGAGTGCAGAGTCTGCTGAGAAGCTCCAGATGTTCATCTCCGATTCCTGCGATTCCGAATACCAGCTGAGCTTTTTCTATTCCGAAGTCAACTCCCTCAGGGTATTGAAGGAATACAATTCCGGTTTTTTTCACGGTTCCTTTTGCCTGTGTGGTTCCGTGAGGAATGGCAACACCCATGCCAATGTAGGTGGAAACCAGTTTTTCCCGTTCCTGCATGGCTGTTACATAGGTTCCGTCTACATAACCCAGTTCTTCCAGAAGATTTCCTGCGGCCTCAATTGCTTCTTCTTTTGTAACAGGAGTCAGTCCCAGATGAATTCCTTCCGCACAAATAACCTGGTTTTTTGATGAAAGCTCCGGGGAAGCTGAAGCGGCTTTTTCATCCGGAAGAGATGACGGGGCATTTCCGGCGGTAAGCTGCGTATAAAGTGTATCAAGAGCCGGATCTGCCAGGAAATTACCGATGGTAATCAGCCGGGCCTGGGGAGCAGATTTTTTTGCACGCTCTGCCAGGACAGCCTGTACAACTGCAATGTCACAGTCGGCAGGAATGTTATCTACAGAGGTATTGGTTACGGTGATATCCGGCCGGCTTGCTTTGATCCGGTTGCGGAATTTGGTGGCTCCCATAGCGGAGGAACCCATTCCGGCATCACAGGCAAAAATGATTTTTTTGATGTTATCTGCATTCTCAATGGTTTCGGAAGCTGCAGTCTGGCCTTTTGCCTCAGCCTTCATAGAGGCTACTTCGTTTTGCGCATCCTCAAGGCTTTTTCCGGAAGCCATTTTTACAATCGGAGAAGCGATGATGAAGGAGATTCCTGCAGAAAGGAGGACTCCAATAAAAATTTTCAGCATATCTGTCTCCGGAGACATCATCATATAGGCAATAAGAGAGCCGGGAGAAGCGGGTCCTACCAGTCCGCAGCCGGTTACGCTGTACCAGAAAATGGCAGCCATATTTCCTGCAATTGGTGCAAGAATTACCAGAGGATTCATGAGAATATACGGAAAATAGATTTCATGAATGCCGCCCAGCAGATGAATGATTACAGCGCCTGCGGTAGAATCTCTGGTTGCTTTGTCTTTGCAGAAAAACATATAGGCAAGAAGAATTCCAAGACCGGGACCGGGATTTGGCTCCAGCAGATACATGATGGATTTTCCTGCTTCAGCAGCCTGTGCAGTAGCTAAAGGAGTAAAAATACCATGATTGATTGCATTATTCAGGAATAAAACCTTTGCCGGTTCAATAAATACGGAAACCAGAGGAAGTAAACTGTTTTGAATCAGGATATTTACTCCGGAAGAAAGCAGGGTCAGAATAGCGGACATCACCGGACCGATGATAAAATAGCCCAGAATGGCAAGAAGCATTCCGATCAGACCTGCGGAAAAGTTATTTATCAGCATTTCAAAGCCTGCAGGAATATGCCCCTCTGCCGCTTTGTCAAATTTTTTGATGCAGAAGCCGGCTAGTGGTCCCATGATCATGGCAGCCATGAGCATGGTAATGCTGGTATTGCTTAAAATTGCACCTACCATGGCAATAGCGCCCACAACACGTCCCCGGTCACCGCCGATCATGCGTCCTCCGGTGGAAGCAATCAGGAGCGGAATCAGATAAGTCAGCATAGGGCCTACTAGGGCGCTTAAGCCTTTGTGGGGAAACCAGCCGGAGTCAATAAACAGCGCTGCAAAAAAACCAAAAGCAATCAGTGCACCGATATTCGGCATGACCATGGCAGACAAAAATTTACCCATACGTTGTATAGTGTTTTTCACGATAGTCCCTCCTCAGTGTTGGTTCAGCAATGGGGAACGGATGATCGATGATTGAGCACAGGAATACTAAATAACGCGTACCCCAAAACGTCTGCATTCCGCGAGAAATTCTTCGGGAAGTTCTCCGTCAGAAACCACAATGTCAATCTCAGAAAGAGTACAGATATTGAAGCTGCATTTCACTCCGACTTTGGAAGAATCCATCAGTGCAATTACCTGTTCTGACTGACGGATTGCAGTCTGCTTTAAAATGGCTTCATCACTGATTCCGCAGCTGAAGCCGGCAGAAGGATGAAAGCCGGTAATTCCCAGAAAAGCCTGATCGAAATTCACCCGTTCCAGTTCCTTGATGGCAGAAAAACCAAAAACACTTTGGCTGTAGCGGTTAAGCTTTCCGCCGGGAAGCATAACGGTGGGATTGGAAAGGCTGGAAAGTTCTGTTGCGCAGGTAAGTCCGGTTGTGTAAATCAGATTGGACTGATCCGGAAAACGGCTGGCAAACATGGTTGTTGTACTTCCGGAGTCCAGGAAAACGGTAGTGTCCCGGCGCAGAAGAGAGAGTGCCTTTTCAGCAATTTCCTGTTTCTGGGGAATGTTGCGGACAGATTTCCGGTTAAGAAAATCATCTGTGCCAATAAGAATCTGTACAGATTTGGCTCCGCCGTGAACGCGGACAATTCTGTTGGCTTCATCCAAAAGCTTTAAATCTGTGCGGAGTGTCATTTCTGAAACATGTGGGAATGATTTTTTCAGCTGTGAAAAGCTGACAGTGCCTTTTTCATTAATCAGTTCTACAATCGCATTTCTGCGAGTTTCCATTGCGTCCATATGTACCTCCTGTCTGCGGTGAGAATCCCGCAGACAGGATATCTCATCACAAATTAATTTTCAATAAAGTGAGCCAGCAAGTACTCCTCTGCCTCCGGACACCACAGTCCGTTGTGGGCATCTACGATATCGGCAAGAGCAGTCAAGCGGGAATCATGTTCAGCTTCTCCTCTGGCGCGAAGATCTGTAAGAGCAGTTAAAGGCATAGTTAAATGGGTATAGATTAGTTTTTTTCCTCCGGGGATCTTGGGCAGATTTAAGGTCGTGTCAGCCACAGAATCCAGACCTCCGATATGGGTGACCATAACAGCCGGGTCGATTCTTCCGGCAGCAGTCAGCACCAGAGATTCGATCATGTCGTTTGTGTTTCCGCCGGTAGTTCCCATAACATGGGTGGAGTTATAGTGTACATCATAGAAGTTCATGGTTGCGCTGAATTTGTTGTCGGTAGGTCCTGCAAAGAAATTCAGGCAGCCGTCACGTCCGAGAATGTCGCTGGATTGAGTGACAACAGAAGCAACCGGAGCATAGCAGAGAACATCATCATAACCGGTTCCGCCGGAAATCCGCATCAGTTCAGCAACGGGATCTTCAAAATTTCCGGTGTTGACAAAGTGCAGCTCGATACCATCTTTTGCAGCCTCAGCAGGCGGGAAAAGAGAAGCGGCCCGATCAAGTCTTTCCTGATTTAAATCAGTGACAACAATCATAGAGGGGCGGATATCCCGATGGAGGGCATAGGTCAGTGCGCCCAGACCCATGGGGCCGGCTCCTGCCATAATAGCCAGCTTACCGTCTTTCTTAATACCCATCTGGTGAGTGTAAACACCCATCTGAGTGTGATAAGCTGCATTAAAAGCGCCGATACTGCAGGACATGGGTTCTGCAAGTGAGGCTTCATAGTAGGCACGTCCCTTGTATTCCAGAAGGCAGCCCAGTTCCATTACTTCTGCCGGAATGATGCAGTAGGTTGCATCCCCGCCGAAAAATTCATAAGAATAACCAGGACTCCACATGGTACCCTTGTAATTCAGAGCAGGCTGCAGTGTGAATTTCATTCCAGGCTGAAAAGTATCCTGGTGATTTTTTCCTACTTTTACGATGTCACCGGCAAATTCGTGTCCCATAACAGCCGGATGCTCAGCAACATCATCATGGACACGTTTATGTTTTTCACCCAGAATCGCACACTTATAAGTGGACATGCAGATACTGTCAGAGACTACCTTGACAAGAATTTCATCATCGGTAATTTCCGGAAGTTCAAACTCCTCCAGTCTTAAATCATTTGCTCCGTGAAGTCTTACGCCTTTTGCTTTCATAGTAAAGCTCCTTTCCTAATCATAATTGAAAATATATAAATTTGCAATAATATAAACACTTTTGAAATAACAGATAACAGGTCAGATTGTTAAAACTACAGTTTGTGGAAAATAACCTGAGGAATCAGGGACTGAATCAAAGAATATTCAGCAGCCTGAGTACCGCTGCTCATGACATTGGCAGCTCCTGTAGCGGTAGAAAGCCGGACGGTTTCTTCCAGGCTCAGCCCTCTTTCTTCTGCAAAGGCAAGAGCAGCGACCACACTGTCGCCTGCGCCAACTGTGCTTCCAACAGGAACCTTCAGACCTTCCGCATAGAGTGTCTGGTCTTTTGTCACATAGAGAGCGCCTGCGCTTCCCATGGAAACGACAGTTTTTTCGATGGAATACTGTTTCATCAGAGTTTGTGCTGCATCACACAGTTCCTGAGGGCTGTCGAGGGTTTTTCCGAAAAGTCTGGAAATTTCATGATTGTTAGGCTTAATCATATATGGAGAAGCCTCCAGACCTGATGCAAGAAGATCGCCGTCTGCATCAAGTATGACTTTGGCCCCTGCTTTCCGGCAGGCATTTCCCCAGACTTTGTAGGTATCTTTGGGAGCACCTTTGGGGAGGCTTCCGGAAAGAATTACGATATCCTCTGCAGTAAGCTTTTTGCAGAGCTTCTGGAGCAGTTCTTCAAGAAGCTCTTCGGATACAGTCAGCCCCGGTTCGTTGACATCCGTGTTAGTATGGAGCACCGGATCAACAATTTTTAAATTGGTTCTTGTTTCCCCATCTGAAAAAAGAAAATCAGATTTAATGTCCATGGCATGGAGTGCAGTCTGGATTTTTTCTCCTGTGCTTCCTCCAAGAATTCCTGTGGCAATGCTGTTTCCTCCCAGCTTTTGAATGACCTTGGAAACATTGATTCCTTTTCCACCGGGATCGGTTCGCATGGAAGAAATACGGTTCACGCGGTCAATGGTCATTTCAGAAATCTGGACTGTTTTATCCAGAGCCGGGTTTAATGTTACAGTGTAAATCATGGCTGATGTCCTCCTGAAAATAATTAAAACTTTTGAAATAACAAATATATACTTTCGAAACAACAACTATAACTATAAGATACCATAAAAAACAAAAATGTCAACTATTATTTTGAAAAATATTTGGGTAAATTCACGATAAAATTTTTTGAAACAAAAGGAAAGCGTCTGCAGGTGAGTTTCCTCTGATTTCTATTGACAGTAAAAACAGGGCTGTTATACTATATCTGGTAGGAGGCCTCACTAGAAATAGTGTTTGCCTTCCGAAACTAAGATTTTTTATGATTTTTAATGGATGAAATTCAGAGGAATGAGTATGGATAGAGAAAAAAGTACAGCCAGGAAAATTTCTGCGGAAAGAAGCTGGCCGACATTGTCTTCGACAGAACAGCCGTCCCGGACGTCCGGGGATAAGGCAGGGCAGAAAAAAGCTCAGTCTTCCGGCAGAAGCAGTTCCCGGAAGACAGCAGAAGAAGGAAGCGGAACCGGCCAGAGAAAAACAGCGGTCGGGAAAACGGGAACGAGTCAGAGAAAGCCAGAAGGCGGGAAAACGGGAACCGGCCAGAAAAGGGCTGCAGGAGAAAAAAGCGGGAACAGACAGGTAAAAAAGGCGCAGAGCCAGCCGGAGGTTATGACCATTCGCTCAGGAATGAGAAGAACTGCATATACAAATTCGGGACAGGAAAGCCGGAATCAGGGAAATGGCAGCGTATCAGGAGGTCAGCACCGCGTCCAGAGTCCCGGTGCTGCCGCAGGAGGCCA
>ERZ791895.655-NODE-655-length-20843-cov-3.296084_pt1 | contig 20843 bp, 19 predicted proteins | sample MGYA00510153_ERZ791895 | MGnify/ENA primary metagenome ERZ791895 (study PRJEB30046, sample SAMN00792064) | human gut metagenome | study: EMG produced TPA metagenomics assembly of the A metagenome-wide association study of gut microbiota in type 2... | reverse complement strand
CTCTTATAAATAAAAGGACCGCCGTGCAGCTGCACGGCGGTCCTTTTGCATTGCTATAAGACTCAGACGTTCTCAGTCAGGAACTTCTCGACAGCCTCAATGGCAGCTGCCTCGTCTTCGCCCTCGGCGGTGACGGTGATGGTCTCGCCCTGACGGATGCCCATGCCCATCACGGCCATCAGCTTGCGCATATCGCAGGTCTTGCCGTTCTTATCGATGGTAATGGCGCTGGTATACTGCTTGGCCAGCTTGACCAGCAGGCCGGCGGGACGTGCGTGGACGCCGAGTTCATCTTTGATGGTATACTGGAACTGTTTCATGGCTCATGGTCTCCTTGTTGGATAAAGGGGGGATTCGGGTCGTTCAAAAAATCAGACAGCGCTCTCGTAGTCCAGCATGAACTGCACGATGCCGTCCATGGCCAGCTCGCGCGGGTCGAGCTTCAGCTTGCCCTCGCGGATCTTTGCGTAGCTGATGGGCATATACTGGTGGAGCATATTCATCGGGATGGGGTACTCGCGGAGATTGTCGAACAGCTTGTTCATGGCGGCCACCACCTCGGGCTGGCCGATGTAGTAGCGGGCGCGGTCGGAGTAGCTGTACTTGCGGCACTGTGCCAGATGCTTCTCGTCGCCGTGATAGTGCTTCTCCCAGTTTGCGGGGGAGGCCAGCATGACGGCGTCCAGCGTCTCGATGAAGTTGGCGCGCTTTTCCTCGGGGACAAGCTCCTTCTCCATCATGCTCAGGGAGAACAGGGCCTCACGCAGGCCGTAGGTCAGGGCCGGGCCGACCTTGAGGATGGCGATGCCGTCGGTGACCATGTTGTACAGGTCGGTGGCGGTCTGGTAGTCGGTGGAGTGACCCTCGAAGCAGATGTCCGGGAACTCCTTCAGGGCTGCGCAGAGGTCCACAGCGGCGGCAGGGTCATAGTCGAACACCTGCTCGTCGCCGAACTCGACGCCGGGCTGGACGACCACAGCGATGACGTCCTTCATGCCGTCGCCCACGCCCTCTTCGGTCCAGACGCGCTGGTAAGTAGAGACGGTGTCGCGGAAAGCATCGGGGCTGGTGACAGCCAGCGTGTCCTCAGCCTCGGTAGCACCGCCGGGGATGGGCACTTCGCTGCCGATGACGAAGACGGGGCGCATTGCATCGGACTTCTCGGCCTTCAGCTCTTCGTAGCCCTTCATAGCTGCCTTGTACAGCTGAGCGCCGCGGCGTGCGATGACCTCGGTCTTGAGCAGGCCGGGAGCGTCGTCAGCCACCTTCATGCTGGTGTCGAGGTGGATCTTGGTAAAGCCTGCGCGGGCATACTGGTAGACCAGCTCGACCGAGTTCTTCATGGCCTCGGCCTCGGGCAGCTTCTGCCAGGTCAGGGGGCCGAGGTGGTCGCCTGCCAGGATCATCATGTTCTCGGGCAGGTCGATGTCCTTGGCCATTTTCAGGACCATCTGGTAGAAGTCGGCGGGCTTCATGCCGGTGTAGCCGCCAAACTGGTTGACCTGGTTGGCGGTGGCTTCGATCAGGACGGGGATGCTGCGCTCCTTGGCGCGGCGCAGCGCGATCTCAATGACCAGCTCGTTGGCGCTGCAATAAGAGGGGATGCCGCAGCGGATGCCCTGGCGGCGCTTGTCCATCATTTCCTGAAGCGGGTGTTTCATGTTTGCTATCTCCTTCGTGTCTGCTTGGGTGTTAAAGTTTGGGCTGGCCCATGCAGTAGGTCTGCAGGACGTCGTAGTTATCCTCCAGCACCACGAGGTCGGCGTCCTTGCCCACCTGGATGGAGCCCTTGCGGTCGTCCAGATGCAGGCACTTGGCCGGGTTGATGGTGCAGGAGTTCAGAGCGTAGTTGAAGGGGACCAGAGCCTCTTCCACGAGGATGCGCAGGCCCTTGTTGATGTTCAGGGTGGAGCCTGCCAGACCGCCGGTGGCCGTCAGATGGGCGCTGCCGTCGGGGTAGATGATGATCTCATTGCCGCCGAACAGGTACTTGCTGCCCACAGGCGTACCCTTGGCCATCAGGGCGTCGGAGACCATGATGGCGTAGTCCGGCCCCTTGCTCATGAAGTAGTTGTTCAGGGCAGCGGGGGTGGAGTGGCAGCCGTCACAGATGATCTCGCCGTACATGGTGCGGATGCGGTAAGCGGCACCCACCAGACCGTTTGCACGGTGGTTGAAGGGCGACATACCGTTATAAACGTGGGTCATGGAGCGCGCGCCGTTGGCGTAGGCCATGACAGCCTGCTCGTAGGTCGCGCCGCTGTGGCCGATGCTGACCACCACGCCGTGGGCCGTCAGATAGCGGGTGAGGGCGAAGTCCTCATCATGCTCCGTTGCCAGCGTGACATAGCGGATGTGGCCCCGGGCCGCTTTCTGGTAGTGCTCGAACTGCTCGATGGTGGGTTTGACGATGTACTGGTCAGGCTGTGCGCCCTTGTACTTCATGTCGAGATAGGGGCCTTCGAAGTGGATGCCCAGGATCTCTGCGCCGTCGTAGCCGCTCTCCATGACATTGGCCACGTTGGTGACAGCGTTGGTCAGCACCTCCACGCTCTGGGTGATGGTGGTGGCGAGGAAGCTGGTGACGCCCTCCGAGACGATGTGCTCTGCCCAGTAGCGCAGGCCGTCCTCGTTGGCGTCGTTGGTGTCGAATTCGTAGGCGCCGTGGCAGTGGATGTCCATAAAGCCGGGGACGATGCGCTTGTCACCGTAATCGTCGTCCACATCCTTGGTACCATAGGGCAGGATGGCGGTGATCCTGCCGTCATTCACCTCAATAGCAGCAGGGACGAACTGGTCTGCCAGCCAGACCTTTTTGCTTTGTATTACCATTTTAGATGCCCTCCTTCTGGGATCGATAGCTTGATTTCATTATACCGCACGGCTTCGGAAAAATATTTATAATTTTCAATCAATTTGTTATTCGTTTCGGCAAAAAGACATAAAAATGATGGAGAAAACGGCCTGACAGGCCGATGCGCGGCGGCTGGTTTGTCTTTTTCAACCAAAAAGTTATGGCTTTCAGTTACCCCCTTGTTTTCTGCGGTTTGGTTGTGATATAACAAACAAAAGAGAGCGGAACAGCTCTGCTATGGAATTATCAGAAAAAAGTTTTACCGTGTCCATTAGGAGGTAGATTTAGGATGAGCATTTTTAATCTGACCGATGAGAAGATGAAGGAGACGTCTTCCACCTTTACGGCCCATGAGATCTATCAGCAGCCTGCCACCTGGCGCAAGACCTGCGCACAGCTCGCTGCCTGCAAGGATGAGCTTCAGGCTTTTATCGATCAGGTCGTCAAGCAGGATGATTTCGACATCGTCCTCACCGGTGCCGGCACCAGCGAGTTCGTCGGCAACTCCCTGTTCCAGGCCCTGAACCCCAAGTACGACTTCAAGGTCAAGTCCTACGCTTCTACCGACCTCGTGCCTTCGCCCGAGAACTTCCTCTCCCGCACCAAGCCCACCCTGCTGGTGAACTTTGGCCGTTCGGGCAACTCCCCCGAGTCTCTGGGCAATGTGGAGGCCGCTGAGGTCGTCTGCCAGAACCTCTATCACCTGTTTGTGACCTGCAACCACGAGGGTACTCTGTCCAAGATGGCAAACACCCGTCACAACTGCTTCGCCATCAACCTGACCCCCGAGACCCACGACCAGTCCTTCGCCATGACTTCCAGCTACAGCAATATGTATCTGGCTACCTATCTGGCCTTCAACCTCGACAAGCTGGACGAGATCACCGCTGAGGTGGAGAAGCTGGCTGTCGCCGGTCAGCACTTCCTGGATGACCAGTTCGGTCTGGCACAGAAGATCGTGGACGAGTTCGATTACAACCGCATCGTCTATCTGGGCAACATCGGCCTGAAGGGCGTCGCTCAGGAGTCCGCTCTGAAGACCCTCGAGCTGACCGCCGGCAAGGTGGCTACCATGTACGACTCCGAGCTGGGCTTCCGCCACGGCCCCAAGTCCATCATCGACGACAACACCCTGACCGTCGCTTACCTGAGCGATGACGAGTACCGCCGCCGCTACGAGCTGGATCTGGTCAAGGAGATGGCACACCAGCGCAAGGGCAACAAGATCGCCGTCGTCTACAACCACGACTGCGAGGGCATCGAGGAGCTGGCCGACTATCCCGTCCAGATCAAGGTCGGTGCCGATATGGAGAACGTCCTGCTGGGTCTGGACTTCATCCTGTTCGCACAGACCATCGCTCTGATGAAGTCCCTGTCTCTGGGCATCACCCCGGATAACCCCTGCCCCACCGGCGAGGTGAACCGCGTGGTCAAGGGCGTCACCCTGTACCCCTACACGCTGAAATAATCAAAACAACGTCATAAATTCAGGAGGGCAACGAGTATGATCGGTTTGGTAGTTACCGGCCACGGCCATTTTGCAGACGGTATCCACACCTCTGCGCAGATGATCGCGGGCGAAAATGATTATGTCCGCTACATCAACTTTGAAGAGGGGATGACTCCCGAGCAGCTGGCCGAGAAGTTCAACGCCGCTTTTGACGAGTTCAAGAGCTGCGACGGCGTCGTGGTGCTGTCCGACCTGCCCGGCGGCTCTCCCTTCAAGACTGCTGTGGAGTGCAAGTATGCACGCCCGGAGCAGAAGATCGAAGTCATCGCAGGCACCAACCTGCCCATGATCGTCACCGCCGTGACCATGCTGGACATGGAGGACGATCCCCGCTCGCTGGCAGACGAGCTCATCGACACCGGCAAGGACTGCATCGCTCGGTTTGAGCTGGAGGCTGCTACTGCCGAGACCGAATCTGAAGAAAGCGACGGGATCTGATTTATGACGATCAACTGGGAAGTTATCATCTGGACCTGCATCACGCTGGCCGTGCTCATGAGTGTCATCGGCCTCATCCTCTATGCCATCTCGGCCAAGAACGTGCGCAGCAAGCGCAAGGAGCTGGGTGAGGTACACACGGAGCTGAAAGTCGGCTCCCGCATCATGTTTGCGGGCGGCGTCTACGGCAAGGTGGTCAGCATCGACGACGAGGACACTCTCCGCGTGGAGGTGGCCCCCAAGGTCGTCATCACCATCTCCCGCTACGCAGTCCAGAGCCTGCTGAAATAAGGCGGCATTCCCCCATATTTGCTACTTTTACCTTTCTTTCATAACGGCAAGGCCCCCACAGAATGTTCGGCATTCTGCGGGGGCCTTGTCATTTGTGCAGCAAAAAGCGGGAGCGGACATCCCAAAGGACATCCGCTCCCGCTGTGATGTTATGTGAATTTCAGATTTAAGCCTTGCCGTTGCTGCCGCAGACCAGGATCTTGCTCTTGACGTATTCCTTGACGTACTCGCGGCCGACGGCGCTGTACTTCTTGGGGTCGAAGACCTCGGGGTCCTTGGCGAGGTATTCCTTCAGGCCCTTGCTGAAGGCAATACGCAGGTCGGTGGCGTAGTTGACCTTGCACATACCGCGTGCGACGCACTCGCGGACAGCGTCATCCGGCACGCCGGAGGTGCCATGCAGCACCAGAGGCACAGACACGACTTTGCGGATCTCGCTCAGGCGCTCCATATCCAGCTTGGGAGTTCCCTTGTAGACGCCGTGGGCAGTGCCGATGGCAACAGCCAGAGAATCGACGCCGGTGCGCTCTGCAAACTCAGCAGCCTCGGAGGGGACGGTGTAGCCGTTGCCATTGCCGCCGTCAAGGTCGTCTTCCTTGCCGCCGACCTTGCCCAGCTCAGCCTCCACCGGGATACCGGCGGCGTGGCAGGCGCGGACAACGGACTTGGTGATCTCGATGTTCTCCTCAAACACATGATGAGAGCCGTCGATCATGACGGAGGTGTAGCCGGCACGGAATGCCTGCATGGCCAGCTCATAGCTGCTGCCGTGGTCGAGGTGCATCACGACGGGGACGCTGGCCTCAGAAGCGGCTGCGGCCACCATGGCGTGGAACATGGCCGGAGAAGCGTACTTCAAAGTACCCGGGGTGGTCTGGACGATGACAGGAGCGCGCAGCTCCTCAGCAGCGGCGATGATGGCCTGCACCATCTCCATGTTCTCGGCATTGAACGCGCCGATGGCGTAATGGTTCTTCTGAGCGTCGAGCATCAAATCTTTGGTCGTAACTAAGGACATAGTAAAACCTCCAAAAACTTTACCTTCTTCAAAAAGCGTTAAGAGTTTAACGATTCATCTTTATTATAGATAGTCCTGGCTAATTTGGCAAGAGCAAAAAACGCCAAAGAGTTTGTCATTTGCGGTTGAAAGCTCAGAAGCCCAGCTGTGCATCCTCCCGGGCGGCTTCCAGAACGGTGACCACCTGCCGGGTCTTTTTCAGTGCGGCGTAGCAGGCATCATAGTCCTTGAGGGCCAGGATCATGGCGATCTCCGCCACCTCGTAGAACCACGGCGACTCGCTGTACTCGCTGCAAATATCTTCCTGTCCGGGACGGACGAGGCGGAGCTTCTGGCAGTTGCTGCTGCCCGGCTCGATGAGGATGCGGCCCGCGTCGCCGATAAGCTGGACGCTGCCCGGCGCGGCGCAGTCCTTTGCGCCGGTACACTGGCAGATGAAGTCGGGGTATTCCAGCAGGAGGATGCCGCTGGTGTCGATGCCGTTCCGGTAGAGGTTCGGATGGTAGCTCACCAGCATGGGTTCGCCGAACAGCCCCACCACGAAATGTACATTATAGAGGTTCAGGTCCATCAGCGCGCCGCCGCAGCAGGCCGGGTCGAACACCGGCGGCACCTGCCCGGAGAGCAGGGCATCGTACCGGCTGGAATACTGGCAGAAGGTGCAGGAGACGATGCGGAGAGAACCGATGTCGTCGAGGTACTGCTTTACAAGTGCATAGTTGGGGTGGTGGGCCGTGGTGATGGCCTCGAAGAGGAAAAGGTGCTTCTCTTTCGCCAGTGCGATGAGCTCGTCAGCCTCCGCCACGGTAGGGACGAAGGGCTTCTCGCAGAGGACGTTCTTTCCGGCCAGAAGCGCCGCCTTAGTCTGCGCATAGTGCAGGCTGTTGGGGGTGGCGATATAGACCAGCTCAATGTCCGGGTCGGCCAGCATGGCGTCATAGTCGGTGTAGACCTTCGGGATGCCGAACTGCTGTGCCAGCGCCTCGCCGGTGGCCTGCTGCCGGGAGCAGACCGCCTCACAGCGGAACGCAGGGACCTTTGCAAACTCTGCCGCCATCGTGCGGGCGATGGAGCCAGTGCCGAGGATGCCGATATTCATAGGAGCGCCCCTCCTTATATAGAATGGGTATCAGACGCTGCTCTGACAGTTCTGCTTGACGAATTCGCTGGGGGACATGTGATACTTCATGTTGAAGGACTTGGAGAAATAATGGATGGAGCTGTAACCCAGACGCAGCGAAATTTCGCTGATGGTATAGCGGTTCTCGAGGAGCATCTGACAGCTGCGCTCCAGCTTCTTGTCGTTGATATACTTTTTGGGCGACTGATCCACCGAGTTCTTGAACAGCAGCTGCAGAGCGGACCGGGACAGCGAGAAGTGCTCGCAGATCTCCGGGATGGTGAGGGGGTCGTAGATGTTGTCGTCGATGTAGGAGATGATGCGGTCGAACAGTTCGTCCATGGCGCTCTGGTGGGCCGTGCTGCTGGCGGGGGCCATGGGGGAGGCGTAGGTGCCTTGGAGCAGCCGGATGATGGTCTCGGTCAGCAGGCAGAGCATCAGGCTGTTCATATAGGGGATGCCGGTGGTGCTCTCCCGGACGAAGGTTTTTAATAAGGTGTTTATCTTCTGGTCGTAGTGGAACACCCGGTTGATGAGGGCGTCATACCAGACCTCCCGCTCCACGGGAGTCAGGTTGCGCATATCGAAGAGGATGGTCATATAGGAGGCCCTGTGCTCTTCGTCGGTGTACTGGGTGTGGAACTGGCCCGGGCCGTATATCATCAGGTCTTTTTCTTTTAAGTGGTAGAGCGTGCCGTCCACTTCGGTCTCCAGCTCGCCGGTGTCCACGTAGGTCAGCTCAAAGAAATCATGCAGCTCGCCCTTGAAACAGTAGTTCTCAGTGCGGATGCGGTAGTAGTAGCCCAGAATTTTCTGTATCTCGATGCGGGGCAGGACGGCCAGAAATTCGTACTGGGAAGGAAAGTCTGTGATATGCAGCAAGTAGCTGCTCTCGGCGTAAAGGTCGTACTCGAGCTTCTGGGTCGTGGAGACGACGGCAAAGTAGATATTTGGCCTAATGTGGATGAGCCTGTTCATCGCAAACTCCTGCACATCGGCAGCCTCCGCCGTGTGGGAGACCAGCAGAACGCCAATGCCGCTCTTTACCTGTAAATAGGTATCGCAGTTGAAGCAGTAGAACTGGGAGACATAGCGGCGGGTGATGGCAACCATCGTCTGGTGGATGAGCTCCGGGTGCTCGCGGTCGATGGGCTGGTGGTAGACCGAGCCGTAGTCCAGAAAACTGTCGTTGGAAGTTTCGCGTTGCATTCAAATCCCTCCTTATTGAAAAAGTATATCATTTTTTGGGCGTTTTGACTAGTCTTATTTATACTTTTTTGGTAGATTGTAATGAGACTCACCGAATTTAACCGTTTTTTAGAAACAATTTGTTAAAAAATATAAAGACATTTGTTCAAATATAGCCTATAATGTAGTTACTCTGAATTGGAAACTCAGACAAAAAACTCAAGGAGGAATTTGAGAATGCCGAACATTGTTCTTACGCGGATCGACAACCGTCTTGTTCACGGTCAGGTCGCAACGCAGTGGTGTGGCGCCATTGGTGCAAACCTTATTCTGGTGGCCAACGACGAGGTGGCTGGCAACAGCCTGCGTCAGGGTCTGATGAATATGGCCGCTCCTGCCTACGCTGCAATGCGTTACTGGACCATCCAGAAGACGATCGACACCATCCACAAGGCCAGCGCCAAGCAGCTGATCTTCATCGTCTGCGAGAACCCGCAGGATGTCGTGAAGCTGGTGGAGGGTGGCGTTCCCATCAAGAAAGTCAACATCGGCAACATGCACATGGCAGAAGGCAAGCGCCAGGTGGCAGGTTCTGTCGCAGTTGACGACGCTGATGTGGCTGCGTTCAAGCGGCTGCAGGAGCTTGGTGTGGAACTGGAGATCCGCCGCGTTCCTACCGAACACGCTGAAAACATCGAAAAGCTGTTCAAGTAAGCTTTCCGGGTGCTTTCGAAAATACTTGAAAAGGAGCATTTATTATGGGCTTTAGTGCACTTCAGATCATTCTGGTCTTTGTGTGGGTGTTCATCGTCGCCATCGACCAGTTTGATTTCCTGGAATCCCTGTACCAGCCTATCGTTTCCGGTGCTGTCATCGGTGCGATCCTGGGCGACCTTCCCACCGGTCTGATCGTCGGCGGTACTTACCAGCTGATGACCATCGGTAACATGCCTGTTGGCGGCGCTCAGCCGCCAAACGCAGTCATCGGCGGCGTCATGGCTACCGTGTTTGCGATCTCTTCTCATCTGGATACCACCGCTGCTGTCGGTCTGGCAGTTCCCTTTGCTCTGATCGGCCAGTACATGGTCACCTTCCTGTTCACCCTCATGTCCCCCATGATGTCCAAGGCTGACCAGCTGGCAGCAAAGGGCGACACCAAGGGCATCGTTCGTCTGAACTATCTGGCAATGGCTCTGCTGGGCCTGCTGTTCGCCATCGTCTGCACCCTCGGTATGCTGGGCGGCTCTGCAATGGGTACTACCCTGAGCAACCTGGCTGCCAAGTACGCATGGATCATGGCTGGTCTGGGCGCTGCCGGTGGTATGATGCGCTTCGTCGGTTTCGCTACCCTGCTGCGCATCATGCTTTCCAACGAGTTCTGGGGCATCTACTTTGCTGGTTTCGCTCTGGCAACCATCATCGGCTACATCCCCGAGCTGTCCGGTTCTGCTCTGCTGCTGATCGCATTCGTTGGTATTGCGATCGCTCTGTATGACTACCAGACTCGCGTTGCTATCAAGCAGGCTGCTGGTTCTGGTTTTGCTGCGAATGGAGGCGACGACGAAGATGGCATCTAATGCAACTCATTACAACAATCTGACTCCCGCGCAGCCTTTGGATAAGGCTACGCTGAACAAGATGGTGCTTCGTTCCCTGAACCTGCAGGCATCTTTCAACTACGAGCGTATGCAGGCTGCCGGCTGGCTGTACTGCATCCTGCCCGGTCTGGAGAAGATCCACGCAGACAACAAGGAAGACCTGGAGCTCTCCATGGAGCACAACCTGGAGTTCTTCAACACTCACCCGTTCCTGGTCACCTTCGTCATGGGCATCATCCTCTCTCTGGAGCAGCAGAAGGCTGACATCGAAACCATTCGTGCCGTGCGTGTTGCCGCTATGGGTCCTCTGGGCGGTATCGGCGACGCAATCTTCTGGTTCACTCTGGTTCCCATCACCGCAGGTATCACCTCGAACATGGCCATCAACGGTTCGCTGGCTGGCCCCATCCTGTTCCTGCTGATCTTTAACATCGTGCAGTTCGCATGCCGCTTCTTCCTGATGTACTGGTCTTACAACCTGGGCACCAAGGCTATCGACATCCTGACTGCCAACGCTAAGGAGTTCACCCGTGCAGCTTCCATGCTGGGCGTCTTCATCGTCGGTGCTCTGACTTCCAACTACGGCGGCACCACCGTTGCTACCGTCATCGAGAACGGCGACAGCCCCATCGTTATCCAGAGCATTCTGGATGGCGTCCTGCCCAAGCTGATCCCTCTGGCTCTGACCCTCGGCCTGTTCTTCCTGATGAAGAAGAAGAACTGGAAGCCCGTTACCTGCATCGCTCTGCTGCTGGTCATCGGTCTGGTCGGCGCATTCTTCGGCATCTTTGCTTAAGACATAAGCCGGAATCACAATGCACGCGGTACTTCTTGATTTTAATGGGACGATGTTCTTTGATACCCGCTTCCACATGGAGGCGTGGTCAAAGATCTATCATGAACTGCATCCCGAAGATAAAAGCCCTCTTGCATCGACGAAGATTTGCGGTCCCTGCAATGATGTCATTCTGAAGAACATGGCCCCGTGGCTCACCCCTGCGGAGCGCCAGCAGTATTCAGAAAAGAAAGAGGCGCTGTACCGGGAGGCATGCAGGAACGATCCTGCCAGTTTACACCTCGTAGCAGGTGCTGAAGAGCTGCTGCAAGGCTTACAGAAGCGCGGCATCCCGTTCGCGCTGGCGAGTGCTTCCATAAAAGCAAATGTTGATTTCTACTTTGACTCGTTTCCGATCGGTCACTGGCTGAAACAACAGGACGTCGTGTACGACGACGGAAGCTATGCCGACAAAGGCGAGATGCATCTGGAAGCTGCGCGGAGGCTGGGTGTTCCGTTCTCTGAGTGCTTGGTCATCGAGGACAGCGTCACCGCCATCGCTCTGGCAAAACGAAACGGCGCAGGCCGGATCGTGGGCGTCGGAGAGACGGCAGACGGGTCCGAGCTGCTGGCACTGGGAGCAGACCACTACATCCACGACTTTACAGAATTTGATTACGGTTGGCTGGAAAACTGAGTTCACCCAATGAGTTTCCACTTCCACAGTTGATAAGGCGGCTTCGAGAGATCGAAGCCGCCTTTGTCGTGTCCGATTGTAAAATGCCCACCTTTCATTAGCTGGGAAGTGTACGTTTCCCTACGGATATTTGCTTGTTTAGCATTCGTGAACTAGTCCATACAGCCGTAACTGGTGTGATGGACAAATGTTTTCAATAGAAAAAGCCAGAGCTTTCTGAGAGAAAACTCTGGCCTATGTAACAGTATGGTTGGAAATGTGCATTTACGGACGGACTACTTCAGGCACAGGAACGCGGAGAAGTACAGCTGCTTACCCTTGCCGATATTTTTGAATAACACAAGAAACGCTCTTGCCGGTGTAAAACTGGCAGGAGCGTTTCTTGTTGAAGTGATTATAAAAGACCTTTGATTTTTTCAAGATGATCTATAGCGGCTTGCAGTTCATTTTGAAACGGATCCCTAGAAGGATCTCGGCCCAAAAGAAGATATATGATGACTGTGGATAAAACAGATTCTGATTCAGGGACACCCTAAAACCCATTTTGCCGGAGCCCCGGCCCAGCGCAAAATCCCAGGTGGATACCCCTGCGCCGGGTGTCTGCCGCTCACTTTTTCCGCGTGGCAATGTCCTGAAAGCAGAAATAGTCCGGCTGGTGGCGGGACTGGGTGTACTCAAACAGCATCCCGTCCGAGTTGAAGGTCTGGTTGACCACGACAGCTACGCAGTCATAGCCGTCCATATCCAGCAGTTTTTCGTCCCGGACGGTGGCATGCTCCACCGTGATGCGCCGTTTGCTGGTGATGATTTGCATTCCGAGCACATTTTCAATAAAATCATAGATGGAATGGGATGCGATTTCCTCCGTCAGTCCGGGCACAAATTCTTTCAAAAAATAGTTGATGTCCAGAATCAGTGCTTTTCCGTCCAGATAGCGCACGCGCTGCACCGCCCACAGTTCGTCGCCCTCAGAAAATCCGCTTTCCGCAGCAAACTGCTCGGTTGCAGTGATCGTCTCAAACCGAATGACACGGGTAATGGCTTGCAGATGGTTGCGGCGGGCTGTCTCTTGAAAGGTCTCGATGCCGCCTATGGTAAAGGTGGTTTTGCCCACCGGTTGATAGATGACCCGGACACCACGTCCTTGCATGGCCTGCACATAGCCGTCGGCTACCAGCTCCGCCAATGCGCGTCGAACTGTGTTGCGGGAGCAGGCGTATTCCTCTATTAAGGTATTCTCGCTGGGCAGCAGCGATTGATAGGGGTAATCCTGCGCCTCGATGCGTTTTTTGATGCTGTGATAAATGCCCTCATATTTTGCCTTTGGCATGGTGTGTACCTCGCAACTTGTTCAAACATTTACTTTAGTATACCGTCTTTTCGGCTAAATTTCAAGTGGGCAACTTGTGAGCAGTGCCGAAAATAGGCATTCTGCAATGCTTTTTTGCAAAAGCATATTGACTTGTATGAACAAGTCTGGTATTCTGTGGCTGTAAGGAGAACTTGTATGAACAAGTTCGAAGATGCCCGTATGAACAAGTTCTAAGATGCCCGCTCTACCGGGCAAAAGGAGGTAAACATCATGGGTAAATACGAACAGGACGCGCGGCTGCTGCTTGAGTACGTTGGCGGCAAGGAGAACATTGCGGCAGTATCCCACTGCGTATCGCGTATGCGATTTGTCCTCAACGATCCCGCCAAGGCGGACGTTGCCAAGATCGAGGCACTGAAATCCGCCAAGGGCACTTTCACCCAGGCGGGTCAGTTCCAGGTCATCATCGGCAATACGGTCAGCGATTTCTACAATGACTTCATTGCAGTATCCGGCATTGACGGTGTCTCGAAGGAAGCTGTCAAGAGCGCGGCCAAGCAGAACCAGAACGCATTGCAGAAGGTCATGAGCGTGCTTGCGGAGATTTTTGCCCCGTTGATTCCCGCCATCATCACCGGCGGTTTGATTCTCGGCTTCCGCAACTGCATTGACAGCATCTACTTTTTTAATAACGGCACCCAGACGCTGTGCGACATCAGCCAGTTCTGGTCCGGCGTTGACAGCTTCCTGTGGCTGATTGGCGAAGCCATCTTCCATATGCTGCCGGTCTGCATCTGCTGGTCTGTCACAAAGAAAATGGGCACGACCCAAAGCCTGGGCATCGTCCTCGGCCTGACGCTGGTTTCCGGCCAGCTGCTCAACGCTTACGCTGTCGCGTCCACGGCAGCGGCGGACATCCCGAAATGGGATTTTGGCTTCTTCACCATCAACATGATCGGCTATCAGGCGCAGGTCATTCCCGCCATGCTGGCCGCATTCACGCTGGTGTATTTGGAACGCTTCTTCCGCAAGATCTGCCCGCCGGTCATCTCCATGATCGTTGTGCCCTTCTGCTCGCTGGTGCTGTCCGTCATCATCGCCCACACTGTCCTTGGCCCCATCGGCTGGAAGATCGGCACCTTCATTTCTGACATCGTCTACGCCGGCATTTCCGGCTCCTTCCGCGTGGTCTTTGGCGCAATCTTCGGTTTTGTGTATGCCCCGCTGGTCATCACCGGCCTGCACCACATGTCCAACGCCATCGATATGCAGCTGATCGCCGACTTCGGCGGTACGATGCTGTGGCCGATGATCGCCCTTTCCAACATTGCACAGGGCTCCGCCGTGCTGGGCATGATCTACCTGCAGCGCAAGAATGCTGCCGCTCAGGAAGTCAACGTTCCCTCCTGCATCTCCTGCTATCTGGGCGTTACCGAGCCCGCTATGTTCGGCGTCAACCTGAAATTCCACTTCCCGTTTATCTGCGGCATGATTGGATCTGCCATCGCAGCGGTCGTCTGTGTGGCAACTTCCACCACGGCCAACGCCATCGGTGTCGGCGGCATCCCTGGTATTTTGTCGATCCAGCCCGCCTATATGCTCAGCTTTGCGCTGTGCATGGTCATTGCCATCGTCGTCCCCTTTGTGCTGACCGTCATCGTCGGCAAGAAAAAAGGCGTTGCCTGATTTTGTGAGGTGTGTACCATGAATGATTTTAAAGATAAAGTTGTCTACCAAATTTACCCGAAATCCTTCATGGACTCGAACGGTGACGGCTTCGGCGATTTGAAGGGCGTCACCGCGAAACTGGACTATCTCGCCGACCTGGGCGTTGACTATCTCTGGCTGACGCCGTTCTTCCCCTCGCCCCAGCGCGACAACGGCTATGACGTGGCGGATTACCGCGCTATCGACCCGCGCTACGGCACGATGGAGGATCTGGAGGAGCTTATCCGCGAGGCGGACAGGCGCGGCATCGGCCTGATGCTGGACATGGTGTTCAACCACACCTCCACCGAGCATGCATGGTTCCAGCGGGCACTGGCCGGTGAGAAAAAGTATCAGGATTACTACATCTTTAAGAACGGAACCCCGGACAATCTGCCCACAAACTGGGTGTCCAAGTTCGGTGGCCCGGCATGGCAGTATGTGCCGCAGCTGGGCAAGTGGTATCTGCACCTGTTCGATGTGACACAGGCAGACCTGAACTGGGAGAACCCGGCGGTGCGGGAAGAAATGGCCGACATCCTCCGTTTCTGGAAGGCGAAGGGAATCAAGGGATTCCGCTTTGATGTGGTCAATCTGATTTCCAAACCGGAAGTGTATGAGGACGACTTTGCGGGCGATGGCCGTCGCTTCTACACCGATGGCCGCAATGTTCACAAATACCTGAAAGAATTGGTGGCGGCAGGCGGCATCGACGGCATGGTGACGGTGGGCGAAATGTCCTCCACCACGCTGGAAAACTGCATCGGCTACACCGCTGAGGGCAATCACGAGCTGACGATGTGCTTCAACTTCCATCATCTGAAGGTGGACTACAAGAACGGCGACAAATGGGCACTGATGCCTGCCGACCATCTTGCCCTGAAAAAACTGTTCCAGACCTGGCAGGAGGGGATGCAGGCCCACGGCGGCTGGAATGCGCTGTTCTGGTGCAACCACGACCAGCCCCGTGCGGTCAGCCGCTTTGGCAGCGACACGACCTACTGGAAGGAAAGCGCCGAGATGCTGGCGGTGGCCATCCACTTTATGCGCGGTACGCCGTACATTTATCAGGGTGAGGAGCTGGGCATGACGAACCCGCACTTCACGAAAATCGAGCAGTACCGCGACGTCGAGAGCCGCAACTACTACAGGATCCTGCGAGAGCAGGGCAAGACCGAGGCCGAGACGCTGGACATTATCGCTCAGCGCAGCCGCGACGACAGCCGCACCCCGATGCAGTGGGATGCCAGCGCGAACGCAGGCTTTACCACCGGTACGCCGTGGATCGGCACCGCCGATAACTACAAGGCCATCAACGCCGCTGCCCAAATGGACGCCCCGGATTCCATCCGCAGCTTTTACAAAACGTTGGTGGCCCTGCGCAAGAAAATGCCGGTCATCAGTGTGGGAAAAATCGAGTTCTTGTACCCCGACAACGCGGATTTGTTAGCCTATCGCCGGTACGACGGCGAGACGGAGCTGCTGGTTCTCTGCAACCTGCGGGAGCGGGAAATTGCCAAGCCCCTGCCCGTAGGCTGGACCGATGCCGAGAAACTGCTGGGTAACTACCCCGACACCGCCGACACGCTGCGCCCCTATGAGTGCGTAGTGCTGAAAAAGTGAAGGCTGCCGTATTATCTTTTCGCTATTGGGAGTTGACTGTATCCTTTGCGATAGTAACCTCATAGTGAGCAAGACAAAAGCACTTTCCCTTATTTGCAATGCAAATATAAGGGAAAGTGCTTTTTGTGTTGATGCCGCTGGGCAGATCGACGGCCAGCACGAATGCGCCGCTTTCCCGCTGACGATTCATCAGCGCACAGGCAGCCAGCCCGGCCGGGCGAAGGCTGCCGTGAAACCCGGTGCCATACAAAGCATCCACGACGGCGTCAAAGGGCTGTGCTGCCAGCGCTGCCGCATCGCGGCATTTGGTGACCAGCAGGTCTGCCAGGCGTGCATAACTTTCTCCGAACTTCTCCGCCACTATGGCGTCGATGTCAGTGACAAGGAAATCAGTAAATGGGAAAAAGGATACACCACTCCCAGCATCTACCAACTGGTTGCAATCTGCCACGCATTGAACATCAAGGAAGGACCTTCCTACTTTATGGAGAAAAGTGTTTTGCACGGTTTCTGGTAGGAATGTGGAAAATAGATTTACACAAATTATCTTGTATTTACATGGATTTACAGAAAAGCGGCTGCCAATTTTAGCAGAGAGCCGGAAAACAGAGTTCAAAAGGTGCTTTATGGGGCTTCATTAGCTGGAAACCTGATTTTATTAGCTGAAACCGAAAATTCTGCTAATGGCATTAGCTGGCTAATTTTGGTGATAGGTTCAAAATGAAAAATGCGAAGATCGTCTTTCACATGGAAAAATGACCTTCGCATTTTCATAAAGGGATACCCCAGACAGGATTCGAACCTGCGGTCTCCTCCTTAGGAGGGAGGCGCTTTATCCAGCTAAGCTACTGAGGCATATTATGTATTATCGTTGATTTTTTGAAATTCAACGCACTTGGAAACGAATATACAGAACGATTTTCACACCGAAGTGACCGACTGCGTTGCAACCGGAACGGTGTTAAACTTGTTGCATCAAAATTTGTTGAGAAAACCGTGATTCTCGGTTTTGCTTTTGAATAGAGCAATCACTTCTGCACCCAAGGTATCAGGTTGACCGAATTCTTAGGAGGGGGACGCTCTATCCAACTGAGCTACTGAGACACATTACAGATATGATACCGCAAACAGCGCACAAAATCAAGTTGAATCGGAGAGAAAAAAGGTGTATCCTATAAAGAGAGGCTCCTGCGCCGGGAAACTTTGCGCAGGGGCGGCAGAACGACTCGCCCCTCTGGCCGCTGGCCGGGGGAGCCCCGGGAGGTTGCAATGGGAAAAAACAAAACCAAAAAGCGGACACGCCGGCCCAACAAGGGCTGGCTGGCGGGCAGCAGTGCGACGCAGACCATCTGCGGCAGCTTTCTGCTGGTCATCGCGGTGGGTACGCTGCTGCTTACCCTGCCCATTTCCAGCAGGACGGGGCGGCTGGGCGTCATCGACGCCATGTTCACCGCCACCAGTGCCACCTGCGTGACGGGCCTCGTCGTGCGGGATACATGGAGTCAGTTTTCGCTGTTCGGGCAGGTGGTCATCCTGATGCTCATTCAGGTGGGAGGCCTCGGCCTTGTCACCCTCACCAGCTTCTTCGCGCTGGCGGCCCGGCGGCGGATGGGCTTCCGCGACCTGCGGCTGCTGGGCGAGAGCGTCTCAGCAGACGGCCTGTCCAAGGCCACTGAGGTGCTGAAGATCGTCATCAAGCTGGCAGCGGCTTTCGAGGCCGTGGGCATCGTGCTGCTGCTCTTCGCATTTGTGCCGCAGTTCGGCGCAGAAGGTGTGTGGGTCAGCGTGTTCACGGCCATCTCGGCTTTCTGCAACGCAGGCTTTGACCTCTTCGGACGGTTTGGCGCCTACTCCTCGCTGGTGCCGTACGTCAACAACTACTATGTGCAGGCTGTCATCATGTTCATGATCATGGCCGGTGGTCTGGGCTTCATGGTCTGGGTGGAACTGGCAGAGTACCGCAAAAAGCGGCGGCTCTCTCTCCACGCGAAAGTCGTGCTGCAGTTCTCGGTCATCTTCTGGGTGGGCGGCGCGGTGCTGCTGGCCCTGCTCGAGTGGTCCAACCCCAGGACGATGGGCGGCCTGCCCGTCCCGGGCAAGATCATGGCGGCGCTGTTCCAGTCGGTATCCACCCGTACTGCGGGTATGAACACCATCGACCTCGCGGCCTGCAGCCCCATCAGCAAGCTGCTGATGAGCGTGCTGCAGTTCATCGGTGCGGCCCCCGGTTCGACGGGCGGCGGCGTCAAGGTGACGACCTTCGCAGTGCTCATCCTGACCATCCGCAGTGTGGCACAGGGCCGCGATGACTGCGTTATCGGCGGCCACCACATAGAGTCCAAGACGGTCTACCGCGCTCTGACCATCATCGTCATCGGCGCGGTGGCGGCGTTCGGCTCTGCCGTCGTGGTGTACTACAACACCGCAGAGACGGTGTCGGTCATCGACTGCATCTTCGAGTCCTGCTCGGCGTTCGGTACGGTGGGCCTGTCGGTGGGTGTCACTGGGCAGCTGAACACCGGCGCAAAGCTGCTGTATATGGCCTGTATGTTCATGGGCCGCGTCGGCCCGGTGTCGTTGGCGATCAGCCTGACGGCAAAGCCCGACGACAACAAGCGCAAAGTTCTCCCGGTGGGTCACATCAACGTAGGTTAAACAAAAAAGCGGGCGCTCCACCTGTCCGGAGAGACAGAGGAGCGCCCGCTTTCACTCATTATAAATTGTCCAGTTCCGTCTGGAGCTTTGCAAGAGAGTCCCGAATCGGCAGATGCTGGGGGCAGACGGCCTCACACTTGCCGCAGCGGACGCAGTGAATGGCCTTTTCGGCATCCGGGAAGCAGGCTGTCCACTGCTGGCGGATGGCGTCCTTATTGCCGAACATCCCGAGCTTGTTCCAGATGCTGAAATTGTCCGGAATGTCCACGCCCATGGGGCAGGGCATACAGTAGCGGCAGCCGGTGCAGCCGATTTTGATGTGGCTGCGCAGGACGTCGGCAGTCTGCCGGAGGGCGGCGTTCTCGGCGTCGGTCATGGGGCAGAAATCTCCGAAGGTGGCGAGGTTGTCGTCCAGCTGGTCTTCTGCGCTCATGCCGGAGAGGACGACCTTCACATTTTTGTGGCTGGCCACCCAGCGCAGCGCCCACGAGGCCGCGCTGGCGTCGGCGTCCAGTGCATTCAGCGGCGCGGCAGCGTCCGACGGAAGCTGTGCCAGCGTACCGCCCTTGATGGGCTCCATGATGATGAGGGGAACATTCAGCTCTTCGGTAAGAGCATAGCCCCGGTCGCCTGCGATCTCCTCGGCACGGTCGTCGGTGTCGAGGTAGTTGTACTGCAGCTGGCAGAAGTCCCACGGCTGGTCGCGCAGGATATGCTCGAAGCCCGCCGCGTTGTCGTGGCAGGAGAAGCCAAAATTCCGGATGCGCCCGGCAGCCTTCTGCTCCCAGAGCCAGTCCACAATGCCCATCTCTTTGGCCGCATCGTAGCGGGCTTTGTGCAGGGAATGCAGCAGATAGAAGTCGATGTAGTCCACGCCCAGCCGCTCGAACTGCTTCTCGAAGATGTCTTTGGCCTCGTCGAGGGTCTTGCAGCTCCACAGAGGCAGCTTGGTGGCGAGGTAGAAGCTCTCCCGAGGCCACTTGGCAATGACCCGGCCCACGAACGGTTCGCTCTCACCGCCGTGGTAGGGGAAAGCGGTGTCAAAGTAGTTGACACCCGCCTCCCGGGCAGTGTTCAGCAGCTTTTCGGCCCGCACTTCGTCGATGCGGCCATCCGGCAGGGTGGGGAAGCGCATACACCCGTAGCCCAGCAGCGAGGTGGAGATGTCCCGCCCGATGCCGTCTTTTTTCGTCCAATCACGATACTCCATAGCCATTTCTCCGGCGGGGGTCTGCCCGCCGCTCCTTTGCCCTAAGTATAGCAGGAGAAATTGCAATAGACAAGACGAACACCCCGGCCTGCAGGCAGCCGGGGTGTTGTATTCGTGCGAGAAATATGATATTCTATAGGTGCTGCCGATGCAGCAAGGTACTGTCTGCAATGTAGGTGGTCACGCCCTTCCGGCCCTGCGCCGGGGAGGTGAACTTTTTGCTATCCCCTGACGCATGGTGCGAAAGGGGGGATGTGCTATGACGCTGAGCGAAGTGCTTCAGTTGCTCGCCATTATCGGCGGAGCGATTTTTGTCACGTTTCAGATTACATGGACGATTTCCAACAGCAAAAAGAAATGACCGCCTCGCTCCCACAGCCTGCGGTCATTCTTTTTGATCTCATGGCGGAAGGACGCTGACCATTCGCAGACAGTGCCTTTCTTGTTTATAGTATAGAGCTTTTGCAAGCCATTGTCAAGCAAAACGAGGGATAAGATGGATTCTCTGAAAATCGGAAATATCACCCTGCCCCACCGGGCAGTTTTTGGCCCGATGGCGGGCTTTACGGACGCGCCCTGCCGTCGGCTGATGGCCCAGCACGGCGCAGGATTTACGGTCAGCGAGATGGTGTCCAGCCGGGCGCTGGTCTACCACGACCACAAAACGGTCAGCCTGCTCAAAGCCGAACCCAACGGCGCACCCTACGGCGTGCAGATCTTCGGCGAGGTGCCCCAGATCATGGGCGAGGCCGCAGCGGCTATAGAAGAATATCAGTTCGACTTTCTGGACATCAACATGGGCTGCCCGGTGCCCAAGATTGTGAACAACGGGGAGGGCTCGGCGCTG
>ERZ791895.647-NODE-647-length-21219-cov-5.096579_pt1 | contig 21219 bp, 15 predicted proteins | sample MGYA00510153_ERZ791895 | MGnify/ENA primary metagenome ERZ791895 (study PRJEB30046, sample SAMN00792064) | human gut metagenome | study: EMG produced TPA metagenomics assembly of the A metagenome-wide association study of gut microbiota in type 2... | reverse complement strand
AGAATCAGCCACAAAATGAGTCATATAACAAATTAATCTATATAATGTCTAATCAAATCTGCGCGAATATCAAATTCAATACCTGTATTGCTGATAGCTCCCACATTTTGAGTGATATTACTGAAAGAAGAAGAAATAGGAACTGGTTTACCATAAAGCAAATTATCTACATATTTCCGATACCACCCTAAACTACCTCTTACGCGGTCATCAAAGAATCCATAGTCAATACCCACATCAGTTTGTCTTTGTGACTCCCACTGCAATAAAGTATTACCCATACTGCTGGGCACGATACCCGGTAGATTATTATAAACCTGAGAACCCATCAATGTTACAAAGTCATAATTTCCCAAATTCTGAGAACCGGTCAAACCAACTGAAGCCCTCAATTTCAAATAACTGACATAAGGTTTCAGAGGTTTCATAAAGTTTTCCTCTGTCATAATCCATCCCAGCGCACCAGAAGGGAAATATCCCCAACGACTATCCTTTCCAAAACGAGAAGAGCCATCCATACGATAAGTAGCAGTCAGCAAGTAACGGTCATAATACTTATACTGCAAGCGGGCAAAAGCTGAGACCAAAGTATTGGCATACTCAGAACTAGACATAGAAGAGCGGTTAGCTGCACTTCCCAAATCTGTCAATATATCATCATCTGGAAAATCCGAACCAGTTGCCGACAGCCCATCACCCCAGTTTTTTTCTACAGAATGTCCCAGTAAGGCCTGTACATCGTGCTTACCAAACGTTTTAAAGAAAGTCAATAAGTTATCCCATACCATTGTATAACTCTGAGTATCGGCTATGGTTCCACTATTAGTATCCGTATCATAGGTTGCCCGCTCATGGCTTTCGCTCTTTACCATCGAATAAACGATATTTCCTGTTGTTCTAAATTTCAGATAAGGAAGAATATTATACTCCAGAAACAAGGAGCCGTTAAAATTTCGAGCCGAACTTTTATTAAGATCCAATAATTCCAACATCGGATTCTTCATATAAGAATCAATGGTATTAATGCTTCCGTCTTCATTATAAGCAGGATAGTCTGGGCGCATACGAATAATCTGATAAATCAGATTATCCTTATTATTAGCAGTTCTAGCTGATGCATCCATATTAAAACCTAACTTCAGTGATTCACGGATAGATCCTTCAAAGTTGAAACGACCGCTAAAGAACTGTGAATCACTTCCCTTCACAATACCCTCCTGATCCTTATAGTTGAAAGAGGCATAATAAGAGTTCGACTTGCTGCCTCCTCTCATTGAAAGATTATAATCCTGTGTCAGGGCATTCTGAGTCATCATATCCCAATAATCATCATCCCCATCATAATATGCCCCCGGAAGGAACATGGATTTCAAATCATCTCTATTCCATTCGCTTGTAGTCAAAGCATTAAACTTATTGTCATCCAGAAATTTTTTGGTAAAATAAGTCTGTTTACCGGCACGCCAAGCTTCATCCAATATCGCCTGTTGAGAGAAAGTCCGATATTGTTCTGCCGTACAAGAACGCATTTTATTTGAATTAATAAACTGCCATCCAACGCGAGCACTGGCTTCAATCGTAGGTTTCATTCCCTGTGCGCCCGACTTAGTAGTGACAATAACTACCCCGTTGGCTGCACGAGATCCATATATAGCAGTAGAAGAGGCATCCTTCAAAATATCAATGCTTTCTACATCATTCAAATTCAAGTTATATAACGTATTTGACACATCTCCCGAAGTCGTATCACTATATTGCGGTACCCCGTCGATAATCCATAACGGCTGCCCATCACCCGACAAAGAAGAAACTCCACGGATAACCACTGTTACAGGCGAAGTAGGAGAAGCAGAAGCAATCATTACATTAACTCCAGCTGCACGTCCCTGCAACATACCTTGAATATTATTTGTCATAGGAGTAGTAGCAAGTTCAGCCTTCCCCACACGAGCCACCGAACCAGTCAAGTCCTTACGCCTGGAAGAACCATATCCTGTTACTACCACTTCATCCAATGAGTTTACTTCAGGACGCAAGTGAACAACCACATTCTTCTTTCCCTTGAAGCTCACAGTTTGGCTTCCCATCCCAACAAAACTCACAATCAGTTCCGAACTTTTCTTTGAAGCTGAATACGACAAAGTAAACTTTCCCTCAATATCCGTAATGGTACCGATAGTACTCCCCTTCAAAATTACAGATGCCCCCGGAATAGGATCCCCATTTTCATCTTTAACTACCCCACTTACAGTCAGTTTTCCCTCTGTAACATGTACATTTTCTACATTGTTTTTCAATTCACAGATTTCTTCAGCAAATAATGGCGAGTAAGACAAAGAACTCAAAACCCCTAAAGAAGTTACCGTAAAAACCTTCAATAGTTTGCCGTCCAAACAAACATTATGTTTTTTCAAAACCATAACACTGCTTTTTTTAAGATTAATAAAAGCAAATTCACAAATATTCTCTTTATTTTTTATAACACATAAAGCAAATTTATAAAATTAAATTTAAAACTAACAAATAAAATCATGCAATTTATTACATATAGGCAATTTTATATAATAGATCATCATATAAATACATATTTAAAATAAAATATAACACAAACAAGAATATAAACTCTTATTAATATTATTAGCTATTTTTTATTTAAAGTATAAAAATGACACCTCAATAATTTGCATGACTACTAAGACTTCTTTTTTATAACACTTCAGGATTTCAGTAGTCTCAAGTACTTTATATGACCTCTTCCACAAGACTTTCCAACCGCATAATACCGTCCACATATTTAACAATAACAGAACTTACTAAAGAGTCTTAATCTCGATAAATTTCTTGCTGGTGCGTTTACTCAAGCAAACAATCCCAATAAGCTCCATACAACAACCCCATCTTTCACCATCGACAAAACCCGTTTCAAAATCAAAAAACTACCCAACAAGCCTTCAGAGAACAAAAAGCATCACTAAAATATTTAAAAAACAGAAGTGATTTCCCAACCTCACACCCCGAATCAATATTCATTAATTACCACCCGACTTGCATAAAACTCAAGGCGCAACATTTCCGATAATAAAATTTTTTCTGTATGTTTGTAAATAAAACCTTAAAAAACAGCAGAACAAATATGCAGAAAACAATCATATACTTACTAATTTGTTTAATCGGAATCATTTCCGCACCTTTGAAGGCGGAACAGATTACCTTCAATCACTTAACGACTGAAGACGGATTGTCTCAGTTCTCGGTGAATGCACTCTATTCTGATGAGAACGGAGTGTTGTGGATTGGTACACGCGAAGGATTAAACCGGTATGACGGTCATAGCATACAAACTTATAAATTTCATAAAAATGACCCCTCCAGTCTGTTCTCAAACGTCGTATCACGGATTGTCGGAAACCAGCAGGGAAAAATATACCTGCTGTGTACTGGAGGAGTAGCGGAGCTGGACCTGACAACCCAGAAGTTCAAAACCCTTAAGCAGGGCAACATCAATGCCATCTATTACGACCAGCAACTATTCATAGCCATCCACAACGAAATTCACAGCTATGATGAAAAGACTGGAAAATTCAGTTTATTTGCCCAGGTTCCGGAAAAAGTAAACATCAATACAATCTTACATGACGGCCAGACCTTCTGGCTGGGAACCAATACACATGGAGTATATTCATACAATATACAGAACAAGCAGTTTACCCACCCCATTACCAAAGGAAATATTGCCAGTATCTACAAGGATTCCGACAATAATATCTGGATTGGAAGCTGGGAAGAAGGATTATACTGTGTATCTCCCAATCAAACCATCCGGAATTTCCAGCATAAGGCAAACAGCAACAGCCTTTCTTCCGACTTCGTACGTGCTATCTGCGAGGATAACCTTGGAAATTTGTGGATCGGAACCTTCAACGGACTGAACAAATACAATAAAAAGACCGGAGAATTCAGTAATTATACATCCGAAGACGAAACAGAAACCAAACTTACCCATTCATCCATCTGGTGTATTGTCAAGGATAAGCAGGGAACCCTCTGGCTGGGAACCTATTTCGGAGGTGTCAATTTCTTCAATCCGGAATACGAGAACTACAATTATTACCGTTTCTCGAACCATCCGGGCAACGGTTTGAGCAGTCCGATTGTAGGAAGAATGGTGGAAGATAATAAAGGAAACCTGTGGATTGCAACAGAAGGAGGAGGTCTGAATTACTATGACCGCGAAAGCCATCAGTTCAAATGGTTCAAACTGAATCAGGTACCTAACAATAACATTTCTCCCAACAACCTCAAGTCGTTGTATTACGACCAGGAAAATGATATTCTCTGGATTGGTACCCACTTGGGAGGCCTCTACCGTTTTGTTCCCAAGACCGGCCAGTTTACCAATTTCAGAAAGGAAGAAGGAAATCCCCACACATTGCCTTCCGACATTGTGCGTGATATTGAAGCTTACGGCAAGGACAGCCTCATCATTGCGACACAGAATGGAGTATGCACCTTCAACCGGAAAGACGGACGGTGCACACGTCTGTTCCAACAGCACCCGGAAGGAAGAAGAATACAAATGGTGGCAGATGTGGCTTTCGACAAAGACCACAATCTATGGATTGCAGCAACCGGAGAAGGAGTCTTCCGCTATAATTTCCAGACCTCTCAGTTGAAAAACTACAGATATTCGGAAGCTGATCCGAACAGTATCAGCAACAACAGTGTCAACAATATTAACCCGGACAGTAAAGGTAACCTGTGGTTTGCAACTTCAGGTAGTGGACTGGACCTGTATCATCCGGAGACCGACAACTTTGAGAATTTCGATAAGGAAAAAAACGGACTGGCCAGTGACTGTATCTACAATACCCAGGAATCACCGCTCAGCGGACATTTATTGTTGATTACCAATGAGGGATTCTCCATCTTCGACCAGGAAAACAAATCCTTCTCCAACTATAATACGGAAAAGGGACTCCCGCTGACTGCCATAAACGAGAATGCACTGTACATTACCCAGGACGGTGAAATCTTCCTGGGAGGAGTACGCAACATGATTTCTTTCCACGAAAAAGATTTAAAGCGTAAACCCAAGCCCTACAAAATACTGTTGAACAAGCTCATTGTCAACGGAGAAGAAATCAAAGTGGGGGATGAAAATGGAATTCTTTCGAAGACGCTGGAATACACCCCGGAAATTACACTGAAAGCGCATCAGAGCATGTTCAGCATAGAATTTGCCACGCCTAATTACATCGCGGCAAACAAAAGTGACATCATTTATCAGTTGGAAGGATTCTCCAAACAGTGGAACAGTACCCGAAACTCGAACACCATTACATATACCAACCTCAATGCCGGAGATTATACACTGATTATCAAGGCCAAAGATACAGACGAAAGCATCTGTAAGCCCGTATCGCTGAAAATCAGGATATTGCCTCCTGTATGGAGGACCCCCCTGGCCTATCTGGTATATTTCATACTGATATCCAGTCTGCTGATATATTTGTTCCGTACTTATCAAAGCCGACTGAAATTAAGGGAGTCATTGAAATATGAGAAAAAACACCGGCTTGACATTGAGGCCCTCAACCAGTCTAAGTTGCGTTTTTTCACCAACATCTCGCATGAGTTCCGTACTCCCCTTACCCTCATTATTACACAAATAGAGGTGCTGCTTCAGTCGAACAACTTCACACCTCAATTATACAGTAAGGTGCTGAGTATCTATAAGAACAGCATCATTTTGAGGGAGCTGGTAACCGAACTACTCGACTTCCGCAAGCAGGAACAGGGTCATATGAAGTTAAAGGTGTCCTCACATAACATCATTGACTTTATGTATGAGAACTACCTGCTGTTTAATGAATATGCAAACAAACAGCAGATTAAGTTTGAATTCAAGAAAGAAGAAGACAATCTGACTGTATGGTACGATGCGAAGCAGATGCAGAAGGTTATCAACAACCTGTTATCGAATGCGTTCAAGCATACCAAGGCAGAAGGCAGCATTACACTGTCTGTACACAGAGCGCAGGAGCAGGTAATCATCGAGGTGGCAGATACTGGCCGCGGAATACCTGCAGCTGAACTGAACAAGATATTTGAACGCTTCTACCAGATAGATACCGAAGAAAGCGGACGAAACGAAAGTACCGGTACGGGAATCGGACTGGCACTGACGAAAGGTATTGTGGAACTGCATCACGGAACAATCCGGGTGGAAAGTACACTGGGACAGGGAAGTAAATTCATTGTCACCCTGCCACTGGGAAACAAGCATTTCTCAGAAAGCGAGATCTGCCAGTCTAATGAAGAGAATCTGATCATCGAGAATCCACCTGTAACCCTCTTGGATGATGCCATCATCCAGCCGCTGCAGGAGGAAGAAGAGATACCAACGAGAATCCCGAATGCCAAAATAGTAATTGCCGAAGACAACGAAGCTTTGCGGGAAGTCCTGGTTTCGCTGTTTGCCCCCTACTATCAGGTATTCAGTGCCAGCAACGGTGAAGACGCACTGGAGCTTATCCGAAAGGAAATGCCGAACATAGTGGTCAGCGATGTGGTAATGCCGAAGCTTTCGGGAACCGCTCTTTGCAAAATGGTAAAAGAAGATTTCAATACGTCACATATTCCTATCGTATTGCTTACTGCACGGACTACACTCGAGCAGAACATTGAGGGACTGCTTACAGGGGCCGATGATTACATCAGCAAACCGTTTAATACACGTCTGCTGATTGCACGATGCAATAACCTGGTCAACTCACGCATTATCCTGCAGGAGAAATTCAGCAAACAGCCACAGGCCACCCCGCAAATGCTGGCTACCAACCTGATGGATAAGGAGATACTGGATAAGGCACTGAGCATTATCGAGGAACATCTGGATGACACCGAATTCAACATCAACGCTTTTGCCAAGGAAATGGGAATGGCGCGTACGAATCTGTTCACCAAACTGAAGGCGATTACCGGACAGACTCCCAATGAGTTTATCCTCAGTATCCGTCTTAAGAAAGGTGCATGGATGCTCCGGAATAATCCGGAACTAAATATCGGAGAGATTTCGGACCGGATTGGCTTCAGTTCTTCCAGATATTTCTCAAAATGTTTCAAAGACATGTACAACATCAATCCTCTGGCCTACCGAAAAGGTGACGGGGCAAACAAAGATGAGGATGATAAAGAAGAAGAAAAACAATCATAAATAAATGAGAGAAATGGACATATATCTATGATTTTCATCGATTTGTACATTTTTCTCATTTATATGGACTGTATACACACGTAAGATAAAGGCTTGCCCACTAAATTTGGAACACATTCTTAAATCATCATAACCAATGAAACAATTTTCTTATCTCTTATCCTTATTACCTGGAGCTGCATTATTAAGTGGATGCGGAAGTACACAACAAAAAGCAGAAGAACCTGCCAAGCATCCGAATGTGGTATATTTAATAGCAGACGACTTAGGTATCGGTGACTTGAGTTGCTACGGGGCAACTAAAATCCATACGCCTAATTTAGATAAATTGGCCAGTCAGGGACTTCAGTTTACCAATGCATATACGACTTCTTCTACCAGTACTCCTTCGCGCTTTGGCCTGCTGACAGGTATGTATCCATGGAGACAGGAGAATACAGGTATTGCACCGGGAAATTCTGAGCTGATCATTGACACTGCGTGTGTGACTATGGCAGATATGTTCAAAGCTGAGGGATATGCCACAGGAGCAATCGGTAAATGGCATTTGGGACTCGGTCCTAAGGGAGGAACCAATTTCAACGGCCTGATCAAACCTAATACCCAGGATATCGGCTTCGACTATGAATACATTATTCCGGCTACCGTTGACCGTGTTCCGTGCGTCTTTGTGGAAAACGGCCGGGTAGACGGATTGGATCCGAATGACCCGATTACGGTAAGTTACGAACATAAAGTGGGCGACTGGCCTACCGGAGAAGAAAACCCGGAACTGGTAAAACTGAAACCTAGCCAGGGACACAACAATACCATCATCAACGGTATTCCGAGAATCGGATGGATGACCGGAGGTAAATCCGCATTGTGGGTAGACGAAAATATTGCTGATGTAATCACGCAGAAGGCAAAAGATTTCATTATCAGCAACAAAGATACTTCATTCTTCCTGTATATGGGTACACAGGATGTACACGTACCTCGCATTCCGCATCCACGTTTTGCGGGTAAAAGCGGACTCGGTACGAGAGGTGACGTGATTCTGCAGCTGGATTGGACCGTTGGAGAAATCATGAAGACATTGGACAGTCTGAAAATCGCAGATAATACCATCTTCGTATTCTGCAGCGACAACGGACCGGTCATCGACGACGGCTACCAGGATCAGGCAGCAGAGTTGCTGAACGGACATACACCGATGAAGCATTACCGCGGAGGTAAGTACAGTGCTTATGAAGCCGGTACACGCACTCCGTTCATCGTACGCTGGCCGGAAAAGGTTAAACCGGGAGTACAGCCGGCATTGTTCTCTATGGTTGACGTATATGCTTCCATGGCAGAACTGCTGGGATATACACTTCCACAGGGAGCTGCTCCAGACAGCCAGAATAATCTGAATACCCTCCTGGGAACAGACAGTATCGGAAGAGAGCATATCATACAGCAGAACCTCAACAATACGCTTTCAATCATCAAGGGTGAATGGAAATACATTGAACCGAGCGATAAGCCGGCTATTGAGCGATGGACAAAAACAGAGTTGGGAAATAATCCGGAAGCACAGCTCTACAACATTCTGAATGATCCTTCAGAAAAGACAAACATCGCAAGCCAGCATCCGGAAAAGGTAAAGGAATTGTCTGAACTGCTGGAAAGTGTAAAAAATAAAAAGGTAAAATAAGTATTTCAACCGGCAATACTTAATTAACCAATAACGGTAAACAGACCGGAGTTCTTCCCCCTCCTCCAATGAGAAAAAGAAGAACTCCGGTTTTTATTTTTATCCTCGCATCGTGATAAAAAATGTCATTTTGCACAGATATTCCTGGTTTATTCGAAAAAACAACAAAATTAAAGAGCTAAAATTTGCGTATTTCAAAATAAAGCAATACCTTTGCATCGCATTTAAGGAAATGCCCAGATGGCGGAATCGGTAGACGCGCTGGTCTCAAACACCAGTGGAGTAACATCCATCCCGGTTCGACCCCGGGTCTGGGTACTTAAAACCCTTGGTAATCAACTGATTATCAAGGGTTTTCTTTTTATCGGGCGTACTAAAAGTGTACTTCCTGACGAAAAGAAAAAGAAAGAGTACTTTCGCCGTTTTAGCAACCTTATATTTATGCTTTATTAACAAAGATGCTGCATATTTCTTCCTTTCTCCTGCTTTTGTTTGCTTTGAAAACGGTATCCATCACTTATCTTTGTAACCCAAACCGATTTTAATGCACAACGTATATGGAAGATTTCAGAGAAACCAACTTCAAAAAGATACAGCAGTTACTTGATAAATGTGTTGCCCATGAATACGGGATGAAAACTAATGCGCTTGCCTTAAAGCGTGAATACCTAACGGAAGCACAAATGAAAGACTACATCCGGGAAGAAATTTTCAACGTAACCGAGAACCTTGTATCCCTATGCCAAAAGAACCGTGCCTTGCACAATATACGTTTTGACATACTGATGCCGGACTTCCTTTGGGAAAGCGGTTTCTTCGAAAATCTCTCTCTTGACGAGCGGAAAAAATATATTTCGTTCCAATGTTCTTCTTTTGATATGGACAAATACCTGCAATCTTCCACTTGCTATGATGAGCAGCTTCCGTTCTTTTCTTCCATTGTGCGCCTTGTCATGCAGACCCAATATCTGGAATACCTCCAACAACTGGAGAACGCCAGTCATGCCCCTGTTCCTTTGGATGAGAAATCAGAAGAACAGCCAAAAGAAGAAGAGAAGGCACAGCCTGAGCCAACCAAGATAGTCGGGAAATCCAATCCATTCAAATCAGTCCTTACCTCGCAACAAATCAAACTGTTGGTCGAATGTATCAACGAAGCGCACATATTCACCACGACAATCACCCCGAAAATCCTTTCGGACTTCTTCGCCTGCAAACTGAACGGGGTATTGAAGTCCAACAACAACCGCTTGCTGGCTTATCTGATGATGCAGCTTAGCTGCTACAACTATATCGCTTATGAGTGGCAGTCCGTCATAGCCAACAACAAGCTGGTACTTGCCAAGATAAAAGACAAATACCTCACACGCAGCGACTTGTCGAGCGCGACAGACAACGTGAAGTGCATCTACCCGAAAGGATACGAAATCATAGACAAATACATCAAGCAACTGCAAAAAGGTTGAGCATAGTCTGAGCGGTCAAACAAAGCTCAATTAGACTTCATTTCCAAGCCTTTAACTTTGCCCCCGTTAACAAAACGATGCGGCATGTCGGCATAGGTCAAAACAAAAATATTTCACGTGAGTTACCCGTAACTTATGTGTTGATGTTTTGGAGGATGCCGATTTTTGCTCCATCAAAAATAAAACGAGGGTGCGCACCTTCATATTGTTTCACCAAAAAGTTTCAAGCAATATGGAAAAAACTTTGGAAATGCGAGTGGAAGAACTCGAAAGAATGTTGTTCCTAACCAAGAACGTGCTTAGCTTTGATGAAGCGAGTACATTCCTCAACCTGTCCAAAAGTTACCTTTACAAGCTGACTTCGGGCAATCTGATTCCCCATTACAAGCCGCAGGGGAAGATGCTTTATTTTGAGAAGTCCGAACTGGAAGCATGGCTCCGCCAGAATCCGGTAAAGACCAAAACGCAGATAGAGCAGGAAGCGCAGAAGTATGTTCTCAACCGTCCCTTAAAGAAGTAAAGCCCATGGAAAACAAGAAAAGCACGGAGGCTAAAGGGGACACCATCATGAAGAAGGAAGAATTTGCTGCCCTTTGGAAAAGCATCCGCCTGAAAGTGACGGACACTTACGATGTGCCGCCTGAAATCCTTTGGGTAAACGGCTCCACCATCGGGACGCTGGGCAACTTCAGCGCCTCCACAGGCAAGGCGAAAAGCAAGAAGACGTTCAACATCTCCGCCATCGTTGCAGCAGCACTGACCAATGACGAGGTGCTGCACTATTCGGCGTGCCTGCCTCCGGACAAACGGAAAATCCTTTATGTGGACACCGAACAGAGCAGGTACCATTGCCACAAGGTGATGGAACGCATCCTGCGGCTTGCCGGACTGCCGACCGACCAGGACAGGGACGACTTTGTTTTCATCGTGCTCAGGGAACAGACCCCTGACATGCGGAAGCGGATTATCGAGTATATGCTGGAGAACATGCCCGAAGTGGGGCTGCTCATCATTGACGGCATCCGTGACCTGATGTATGACATCAACAGCCCCAGCGAATCGACCGACCTGATTAACCTGCTCATGCGCTGGTCAAGCGGATACAACCTGCACATTCATACCGTGCTGCATCTGAACAAGGGGGATGACAATACGAGGGGACATATCGGTACGGAACTGAACAACAAGGCGGAAACCGTCCTGCAAATAACCAAGAGCACGCAGGACGGGAACATCAGCGAGGTAAAGGCGATGCACATACGTGACCGGGACTTCGAACCTTTCGCCTTCCGCATCAACGACAGAGCATTGCCCGAAGTCGTGGACGGCTATGTATTCCAGCGGCCCAAGCAGGAAAAAAGTTTCCCGCTTACGGAACTGACTGAACAGCAGCACCGCACGGCGTTGGAAAACGGTTTCGGCAAGCGCACCGTGCAAGGCTATTCCAACGTCATACAGGCGTTGAAGCAGGGCTATGCAAGCATCGGCTACGAGCGGGGACGCAATGTCCTCGTGGCATTGAACACGTTCCTCGTGAACAAGCGTATGATTGTAAAGGAAGGAAAGGGATACCGTTACAATCCCGATTTTCACTACTAAAAACAGGTTTGGTTTAGTTCGGACATATATATAAGGGGAACAGACTTCCCGTTTCCCGTCACTCCCGGCAATCAAGTCCGGTACAGTACGGGCGTATATATGAAGGTCTAAACCGGACTGGTACACTTCCCAATTATTCATCATCCACTAAAAAGTTTGCATTATGAACATTGAAGAAGCAAAGAAAATACCCATCGCCGATTACCTGTACAGTCTGGGATATTCACCCGTCAAGCAACAGGGAGCGAATCTATGGTACAAATCGCCACTGAGGGAGGAACATGAAGCGTCCTTTAAAGTAAACACAGAACGGGAACAATGGTATGACTTCGGGGCTGGCAAAGGCGGTAACATCATCGCACTGGCACAGGAACTTTACTGTTCCGACCATCTGCCGTACCTCTTAAACCGGATAGCAGAACAGGCACAGCATGTCCGCCCGGTCAGTTTTTCTTTTCGGCAGCAAAGGTCGGCACCGAGTTTTCAACATTTGAAAGTCCGTGACCTCACCCATCCGGCATTACTCCGTTACTTGCAGGGGCGTGGCATTGACCTCACACTGGCAAAAAGAGAATGCAGGGAACTGCATTTCACCCATGACGGCAAGCCCTACTTTGCCATCGGTTTCCAGAATGTGGCTGGCGGCTACGAGGTGCGCAACTCCTTTTTCAAAGGCTGCATCGCACCGAAAGACATCACCCATATCCGGCAAGAGGGCGAACCAAGGGAGAAGTGCCTGGTGTTCGAGGGCTTCATGGACTATCTTTCATTCCTCACGCTAAGGACAAAGAACTGCCCTGCCATGCCCAACCTTGACAGGCAGGATTACGTCATACTCAACTCCACCGCCAATGTACAGAAAGCCATTGACGTATTGGGGCAGTATGAACGCATCCACTGCCTGCTCGACAATGACGGGGCAGGCTTCCGGGCAACGCAAGCCATCACAGCGGAATACTCCTATCGGGTACGGGATTTCTCGCACAATTACCGGGAATATTCCGACCTGAACGATTACCTGTGCGGCAGGAAGCAGGAACAGAAAAACGGACAGAAACTGCTGCTAAGGCAGAAGAAAGGCAGGGGAATCTAACCCTGCGAAGATAGACACTGTGAGCAACGGGCAGACGTTTCTTAGGGGAAGCAAGGTTATGTTTCGGTAGACCGAAACCACCTTGCTTTGCTCCCCGCAAAGGAAACCGCTCCCGTCGGTCCAATTTTCAAGACAACTTCCAAAGACAAAAATGTATGACAGATACAAGGAACAAATCAGGCGGTCGTCCGGCAAAGAACCGGATAGACAAGCAAAGACGTGTGGTCAGCACGAAGCTGACCGAGTTGCAGTATTACGCCATCAGGAAGCGGGCGTCAGAAGCCGGGCTGCGTGTCAGTGAATATGTGCGGCAGGCTGTCGTGTCAGCAGAGATAACGCCCCGGCTGAACAGGCAGGATGCGGACACCCTCCGCAAGCTGGCTGGGGAAGCCAACAACATCAACCAGCTGGTGCACCGGGCAAATGCCGGAGGCTTTGCGAAGGTGGCGGTCGAACTGGTGAAGCTCAAGAACAGGATAGTGGAAATAATAAGCCATTTGTCGGATGATTGGAAAAATAAGGAAAGGAAGCGGTTTTAAGGGCTGTGTGGACTACGTGCTGGGCAAGCAGCAGGCGGTCTTGCTCCATGCGGACGGAGTACTGGCGGAAAGCAGGCAGGACATCATCCGCTGCTTCTGTATGCAGGCGGGGATGAATCCCGGTCTGAAAAAGCCGGTCGGACACATCGCCCTGAGTTACTCCGCGACAGATGCACCCAAACTGACGGACGAGAAAATGATACAACTTGCGCAAGAGTATATGCGTGAGATGAAAATCACCGATACCCAATACATCGTCGTGCGCCACCAAGACCGGGAGCATCCGCACGTGCATATCGTGTTCAACCGCATAGACAACAACGGCAAGACCATCTCGGACAGGAACGACATGTACCGCAACGAGCAGGTGTGCAAGAAGCTGAAAGCCAAGCACGGGCTATACTTCGCCAAAGGCAAGGAGCAGATTAAGCGGCACCGCCTGAAAGAGCCGGACAAGTCGAAATACGAGATTTACACGGCTGTGAGGAATGAAATCGGCAAATCCCGAGACTGGCGGCAGTTGCAAGAGCGACTGGCGGAAAAGGGCATCGAAATCCGCTTCAAGTACAAAGGGCGGACAGACGAGGTGCAGGGCATATCCTTTTCCAAAGGTGAATACACGTTCAAGGGGTCGGAGATAGACCGCAGCTTCAGTTTCTCCAAACTGGATAAGCATTTCGGGAACGCAGGAATGGATACCGCAGAAAATAGCCGGCAGCAGATAGTTTCCGCATCCATTCTGGAGCCTGAGCAAACACCGCAAAGGAACGACAGTCCTTCAATGGGCGGCTTGTTCAGCCTGTTTGATGTTTCGTCGTCTGCTCCATCGGACGAAGAAATCGACTGGAATCTGAGAAAGAAGAAGAAAAAGAAAAGACAACTTAAACTGTAAACGGATATGGAAGAAAATTTGATTTTAGAGGGGCTTCTCTCCATGGTCACGGAACTGAAGGAGAAGCAGGAAGCGCAGGTGACGCCAGCCGGACGCGAGGAAACCCTTTCCCGACTGGAGGCTATAGAACGGGCATTGTCTGAGTTACGCAGGAACCCGGCGGTTCCCGAAAAAGAGTTGCAAGACATCCTGACCCGGCTTGCCGAACTGCGGAAATCAGGACAGGAACAACGGCAATCTTTCGGGGAGGTCAAGAATTATGTAGTAGCCACTTTCGGCTGTCTCAAGGAAATGCTGGAAACAATGAAGCGGTACCATGATGAGCGCATGGCAGAAAAAGAAGAAGCCAAACCCGTACCGTTTCATCGGCGGATTTACAACAAAGTAACTTCTTTGGTACGCCCGAAGCTATTCCTCTTTTCGGCAGGTCTGATTGTCTGTGCCACGTCCCTGTTCCTGAATGTCCGTCTGGCTGAACGGATGGGGCAGTTGCAGGACAACGACATGAAATACCGTTATCTGCTGATGCAGGGACAAGCGGACGGCAATACCCTTGAAAGACTGGAGAATAAGTTCAAGTGGCAGCGGGACGAGCGTTTTATCCGCAACCTGACGGATTCGGTACTAGATTTTGAGGAACGTTGCCGCAGGCAGGCGGAAGCCTTGGAACGGGCAAAGCTGCTTAATGAGCAGGCTGAGCAGTTGAAAAAGGAAGCTGATAGGTTAGGAAATCAGTAAATAGCAAAAAGCCGAGGTGAAGGATAAGTCCCATAACTTCGGCTTTTGAGTTTAATAGTTATACGTAATTCAAACAGACTATTTTTTTTAGACAAGCCTTGACCATCGTCAAGGTTTATATGATATTTTCACGAAAAAAGAAAAGTGAAATCTTATTGTTAAGATTTTATTTTATATTTGCGCCGCTTAAAAGGAAAACAAATATATGTAGAACAAAAAACTACTTTTTATGGCAAACTTATCAAAAGAAGGCAATATTCAACATAAACTTGGATTTGCCGGGTTACTCATCACATTGGGTATTGTTTTTGGTGACATTGGAACATCGCCACTCTATGTTATGAAAGCCATCATTCATACTGGAGAAGCTCTTGATGAAAATTATGTTTTAGGCGCATTGTCTTGTATCATATGGACGCTTACTCTTCAGACTACGGTGAAATATGTGCTGGTGGCTCTCCGTGCCGACAATAACGGGGAGGGTGGCATACTTGCGCTTTATGCCCTTTTACGCCGCCACAGAAGAAGGTGGATTTACATCATTGCCATTATCGGTGCGAGCACTTTGCTTGCTGATGGTATTATCACTCCAGCCATTACGGTCACAACTGCCATAGAAGGACTTGAAAGTATCAGTCCGCATCTGCCTGTGATTCCTATTACACTGACCATTATTACCATTATATTTTTCGTTCAGCGTTTTGGTACAGAAAATATAGGACGGTCATTTGGCATATTTATGCTACTTTGGTTCCTGCTTCTTGGAATCGCCGGAGCTATCAGTCTGACTTCCTATCCTCAAGTATTCAAGGCATTCAATCCTTACTATGCCATACGGTTATTAGTGGAATCCCCCCACTGGTTTCTGATATTGGGTGCCGTTTTCTTGTGTACCACTGGTGCAGAAGCCTTATACTCTGATTTAGGGCACTGTGGCAGACGAAATATTACGGTCAGTTGGATATTTGTAAAGGTGATGCTTATTCTAAATTATTTGGGGCAAGGAGCGTGGGTATTGCATCATCCGGAAAGTGCAGAAGGTACAGTGAACCCATTTTATTCAATCATGCCACAAGAAATACTGTTGTTTTCCATAGCAATGGCTACCGGGGCAGCTATTGTTGCGAGCCAAGCTCTAATAAGCGGTTCATTTTCCATATTGAGTGAAGCTATGAACTTGAATTTCTGGCCTCGTATGCGTATTAAGCACCCTACCAACGTAAAAGGTCAGTCATTTATTCCAATGGTAAACCTTGTAATGTATATTGGAGTAATATTTACTATATTGTTGTTTCGAGATTCCACCCACATGGAAGCCGCTTATGGACTTGCCATAACTATTACAATGTTGATGACAACATTGTTGTTGGGATTCTATTTGCATATGCATAACATTCCACGCATTCTATCAATACTGTTTGTCGGCGGATATTGTGTTATTGAAGGTATTTTCCTTGCTGCAAACCTGTCCAAATTTATGGTCGGAGGTTGGTTTACGCTGTTAATAGGTGGATTATTATGTTTTATCATGTTTGTATGGGTAAGTGCCAACAAAATTCGTCGAAAACATATGTCTTCCAAACGGTTAAGTGAATACTACAACATTATTTCTGATATTAAGGCGGACGAAAGCATATCCAAATATGCTTCTAATCTTGTCTATGTGAATCATGCAGACAAAGAAGGTTGTGTGGACGATAAATTGTTGTATTCCATAATCAATAAGCAACCTAAACGGGCAGATCATTATTGGCTTATTAACCTTGAATTTGTGGATACACCAGACACACTTGAATATAATTGTTCCACATTAATAAAAGGGACATTGTTTAGTATAACCATGCGTATAGGTTTTCGTATAGAACCGCGCGTGAGCCTTTATTTACGACAAGTAGTTGATGACCTTGTTGCGGATGGTGAAGTAGAACTAACAAGCTCTTATCCTTCATTGCATAAGAATGGCATACCGGGTGATTTTCGCTTTATTATTATCCACCGGATATATTATCCTGAAGATTCCCGTAACCGCCGACAAAATTTGCTGATGAGCCTTTATGCCTTAATTAGAAAGATAGGCATTGGAGAACCGAGTGCGTTGGGGCTTGACACATCGGTTGTTGTTGTCGAGCGTGTACCGTTAATTATAGCTAATAGGGCAAAACATATTCGTCGTATAGAGCGGATTAAGCCTGAAAAATGCGATAATGATGCTAATATAGTCTTGGAAGAACAGAATGTATCATAAGTGACTTGCTATAATTATCGTCTGCATTTACGGTTTAGTTCTGTCTTTTGTATATACATCCAAACTAACCTAAACCTATTCTTGTTGGCAGTAATAAACGTGCTGGCGAAAAGAGAAAGAATGGCTTTCCTTCTTTTCGCCAGTAGTGTTTTTTATTGCTAATAGTTTGCAGTTGAAATGAACTTCTTAATTTCCTCTTCAGTGGGAAGTTCTATCATATACTTTTGCACGAAAATATTCGGGTCTAATCCGGCAGTGGCGTACTTTACCAACGTGTCGCCCTTCTCAGTACAAAGCAGGATGCCGACAGGCGGATTGTCGTCGGGCTGCATCACTTCCGCCTTGAAGTAGTTAAGGTATAGGTTCAGTTGCGAAGCGTACTCATGGCGGAACTTGTCTATCTTCAATTCCACGATGACATGGCATTTCAAAATGCGGTGGTAAAACACGAGGTCGGCAAAGAAATAATCCCCGTCTATCAGGATTCTCTTTTGGCGTGCTTCGAAGCAGAAGCCATGTCCCATTTCCAACAGGAAGCGTTGCAGGTTGTCGAGAATGGATTGCTCCAAGTCGTTTTCCGTTACCAAAGTACGGTCGTTCAATCCCAAAAACTCCAACGTAACGGGCGTGTTAATAATGTCTTTGGGCTGTAATTGCATGGCTTGCCGCTGCACCAAGGCAGACAAGGTTTCCTTATTTTGGGATAATCCGCTGCGTTCGTAATAGAGGGAATTGATTTGCCGCTCCAATTCCTTTACTGACCAGCAGCCCCGAATGGCTTCCATTTCGTAGAAAGCACGTTTTACAGGGTTATCAATGGGTGAAATTACATTCAAATGGGTAGAGGATAGGCGGCTAAACAACTTTTCGGGTGGGGTAATCCATTTGTTTTGAGCCGATTGAATGTATTGAGAAGATTCGGCGGTTGGCGACCGCCGAATTGGGTCTGCAAATTCGGCGGACAGTGTGTGCCGAATTTCGCTTCCTGCCAATATGTATTGTGCGATAGGCTCTTTCAGTTGCGGATAAACGAGGTACAACCGCCGGAACTCACGAAACCTGCGCTCGTTCAGTCCTTTGACATTCAACCGCTGTTCCAGTTTCTTCAACAGTTGCTCGCCGTATGCGGCACGGTCTTCACCGTTTTGCTCAAACTCCACGATATAGCAGCCCATGAGCCAGTTGCGGGCAGTCAGAGCGAGGTTTACAGCGTGTGCGGCTTGCGCCTGCAACGTGCTTTGTATCGTGCTGATATGTTTTACTAATGCTTCAAAGTCCATAATTGCAAAGGTAAGTCTTTTATGGTTAAAACTTTAATTCCGGCAGGCTGTTTATCGCTTCCTCTTTCAATTTATCCACCGCACGGGTGTATTTCTCCGTATGTTTCAGTCCGCTATGCCCGAGCAGGCTGGCAACCGTCTTGATGTTCGCCCCATTGTTGAGGATATTCACGGCGAATGAGTGACGGGCGCAATGCCAGCTTATGTGCTTATCTATCCCGGCTCTTTTCACCCAACGCTTGACGGATTTGCAGCAACTTTCATACGAAGGCAGGTTGAAGATGAGAGCGTCTTTGTTACCGTCTGCCGGCGGTTCTCCCACAAGCGAAAGAAGCCCGTCATTGAGCGGAATAACCACACCGCTACTGGCGGAATGACCTTTGGTCTTGTTCTGCTCAAATTTTAGCAGCTTGTTGGCGTAGTCGATATTCTTATAGGTAAGGTCTTTCACATCACAGAAGCGCAAGCCACAATACAGGCAAAAGATAAACGCACGCCTTACGTTGGGGTTCTCGTTGTCATAATGGCACGCAATCAACCGCTGGATTTCTTCCGGCGAAAGCACATCCTTGCGTAGTATCTGGCTATCCGCCTTGCAGGTAACGCCTTTGCAGGGGTCTTTCAGCATCACATCGTGGTCAATCGCATAGTGGATAACCTTCTTGAAACGCTGGAAGATGCTTTTAGCCCCTTCGCCCACGCTCCGGGATTGCAGATAAGCTACGAACTGTTCCATCATGTCCTTCGTGATAAGTTCCGGCTTGATGCCGAACTCGTGCATCGGGTAATGCTCCTTCAAAAAGTCCTTGAAACGGCTTAGGGCGATTTGCACCATCCGAATGTCTTTCTTGGTGTAGTCATTGATATAGGCTTGAAAATAATCCAAGAAATTCACGTTCCGGTCTTTTCTCAGGCGATAGCCCAACATACTTTCCTTAAACTCCTGTTCACGTTCGGTACGTATTTTTACAGCAAGCTCCAGTGTTTCCTTGTTCTGCTGGCGTTCCGCAGGGGTACGTGGCTTCTCTATCAGATACAGGCTGAGGTTCTCTTTTCGCCTGTGATGCTTGATAGAGAATTTCGGCTTTCCCTGCATCTTGCCGCTTTCATAATACACCTGATTACCGTTTTCATCCAATACAGGCTTTTCCTCTCTACCCAAATAATACTCCAGATACAAACTAATTCTGCCGTCCGACAGCCTGTTTTGCTCCAATTTAGGGTTTTCTTTCGTTTTATTTTCTAACTTTGCCATTGTTTAGAGGTTTTATCCCGATTTAGGTACCATAACCGGGTGATTACACTAAATGATTGATTTTCTTTTGTTTTCCGATATTGCAAAGGTACAAAAGAAAATGGAATTTCAAAGTGTACTAAAAGTGTACTGAATAACAGAAAATGGGCAAAATATGGCAAAAATGGAGAAAATAAGAAATATACAAATGACTGATAATAAGGAAGATAAATTCTTTTATTTTCCTATGATTTCTATGCCTTGTACCGGGTCTGGGTACAAGAAAAAGAGGCTGTCTCAAAATAAACTTGAGATGGCCTCTATTGTTTCATCTCAGATTGGATTCATTCGAATTTTTCTAAAGAGAGAAGTTTATAAGCTTAGTTTTGAAGATTTTATCCTTTCAAACTGTTTATTTCGTTGCCATAAGCTCCCTAAGAGGCTGCTTTTGCAAGATTATGTGCAATGGCCAGCAGGCCGAACTCAATTTCAACCTTCTTAAGTCCACGAAGATGGAACCTCTTGAAGTGCTTGTTGTTCTTGAGGTTTCCAAATACGGCTTCCACATCCTGCGGTCGCTGACTGCGATATTTCAGACCTTCATCAGAGAGCAGTTTTTCACGTTCCCTTTCCTTGATTTTCCTCAGACGGTGGTTTACCTGTACAATCCTTTCCGACCGGCTTCTGTGACACCGGCATCTTAGCGGGCAACTCTTGCAGTTACGTGCCCTATATATCTTGATATGGTCTGCACAAAACCGTTGTCTGTTATCCGCCTTGCATCGGAGAGTCTTTCCATTCTCTGTCCCATCGGACAGTACATGCCGTCGGTTTCTTCATTATAATAAAAGTTGGCAGAGAGAAACGGGTCGTTTCTGAAGTTTCTTTTCTGTTCCTTATGAAAATAGTTGTACTTTATAAAGGTTTCGATACCATGTCTGAAGGCATACAGATAGTTCTCCTCGCTTCCGTATCCGGCATCACAGACCGATACGTCAGGGTATCTGCCGTAAAGGGAATGGAAATCATCCATATGCAGAGGATAGGTGGAAGTATCACCTGCGCACTGATGGATGGTATAGTTCAGAATGAACTGCCTGTTGGTACTGATCTGGGGGTTATATCCGGGTTTGAGCTGTCCGTTCCTCATGTGGTCCTCCTTCATGCGCATGAAAGTAGCGTCGTTGTCTGTCTTTGAGTAGCTGTTGCGTCCGTCAAGTATCTTTCCCTGTGATTCAT
>ERZ791895.625-NODE-625-length-21885-cov-2.076454_pt1 | contig 21885 bp, 29 predicted proteins | sample MGYA00510153_ERZ791895 | MGnify/ENA primary metagenome ERZ791895 (study PRJEB30046, sample SAMN00792064) | human gut metagenome | study: EMG produced TPA metagenomics assembly of the A metagenome-wide association study of gut microbiota in type 2... | reverse complement strand
GAAGCGCAGAAAACAAAGACTGGTAGATCCTTTGCAGTTTGAAATGTCTATTCAGGCCGAGGATTTGTCCGGATATGTTCCGGCTTTTGGATGGGAGATGTCGCCGCCTACAGATAAGCAGAAGGCAACTTTGGAAAAGATGGGAATTATGCCTGATGAAATTGAAAATCAGGGTAAGGCAGCAAAGCTTTTAGAACGGTTAAATAGGCGCAGAGAGGAGGGGCTTACTACTCCGAAGCAAATCCGATTTTTAGAAAATCGCGGATTTAGGCATGTAGGTACATGGAAATTTGAATCAGCAAAAAATCTGATTGACCGGATAGCTGCAAACGGATGGCAAGTGCCGAGTAGTATTGACCGGGAAACGTATAAAGGATAAGAAGGAGATAAAGAGGCGTGGATAGTCAGTATGACTTACTCGAAGTTATTAAGCACATCAATCCAGCTGATTTGAATTATCAGGACTGGGTGAATGTAGGCATGGCACTGCAGTACGAAGGATACGGAGTAGCAGTGTGGGATGATTGGAGCTCAAAAGATGTATCCAGATATCATGCCGGAGAATGTGAAAGAAAATGGAGGACTTTCCATGGCTCTCCTTCTCCGGTAACTGGCGGGACAATTGTCCAGATGGCAAGGGATGCAGGATGGATTCCTGAAAGTGGCCATGAATTAAGCTGGGATGACGTTATCCAAAAAGATGATCTGGTTATCATTGATAAGCATTATGTTGAGGATATTGAAATTCAGGAGCCGGAATGCTGGGAACCGGAAAAACAATTAATCAGATATCTGGAAACATTGTTTGAATCAACTGAAAATGTGGGATATGTAACAGAAAGCTGGGAAAAAGAAGGACGTCACATGCCCACAAAGGGATGCTGGGACCGAACTGCAGGGCAATTAATTGAAGCACTTTCACATTGCAACGGCGATATTGGTTCTGTCATTGGAGATTACAACAAAGAAGCGGGTGCATGGATCCGTTTTAACCCGCTGGATGGAAGCGGATGCAAAAATGAAAATGTCACAGATTTCAGATATGCCTTAGTGGAATCTGATAGCATGGAAATAGGGCGTCAAAATGCCATTATAAGGGAATTAGAGCTTCCTGTTGCGTGTCTTGTGTATTCCGGGAAAAAGAGCTTACATGCCATTGTGCGAGTAGATGCAGCGGATTATCATGAGTATAGAAAACGAGTTGATTATCTGTATAATGTATGCAAAAAGAATGGGCTTGAAATCGATAATCAGAACAGAAATCCATCCAGACTGTCAAGGATGCCTGGAATAGAACGAGGGGACAAGCGGCAGTACATTGTAGATACAAACATTGGAAAAAAAGACTGGCAGCAGTGGTATGAGTGGATTGAGGGGGTGAATGATGACCTTCCTGAGCCGGAAAGTATGGCAGGTGTCTGGGACAACCTTCCGGAACTATCGGCGCCACTGATTGATGGAGTCCTTCGACAAGGGCATAAAATGCTGATTGCAGGCCCTTCTAAGGCTGGTAAGTCATTTGCATTGATAGAGCTCACCATTGCCATTGCTGAGGGCTTAAAATGGCTTTCCTGGCAGTGTGCAAAGGGGCGCGTATTGTATGTCAATCTGGAGCTTGACCGGGCAAGCTGCTTGCACAGATTCAAGGATGTATATACAGCATTGGGATGGGAGCCGAAGAATTTATCTAATATTGATATTTGGAATTTGCGAGGAAAGTCTGTCCCCATGGACAAGCTGGCCCCTAAATTAATCCGCAGAGCAAGCAAAAAAGGTTATATTGCTGTTATTATAGACCCTATTTATAAAGTTATCACCGGAGACGAAAACAGCGCTGACCAGATGGCGAGCTTCTGTAATCAGTTTGACCTGGTATGTACAGAACTGGGGTGCGCAGTTATCTACTGTCATCACCACTCAAAAGGCAGTCAGGGCGGGAAAAAGAGTATGGACCGGGCTTCTGGATCCGGAGTTTTTGCTCGTGACCCTGATGCACTGCTCGATTTAATCGAACTGGAAATCAATGACAAAATCATAAAACAGGAAGAGAATAATGCGATTTGTGCGGCCTGTGTCCAGTACTTAAATGCTCATTTTAAGTGGCAGGATGACTTGTCTCAGGATGATTTATGCAGCAGTGTACAGATGCTTTCCTACTGCGAAAATAAGCTTGATAGATGGCAATTTATGACCCTTAAAGCGCAGGTGGAAGAGGCGAAAAACAGGGTTAAGCAAAAGACCGCATGGCGCATTGAAGGTACTCTTAGAGAGTTCCCAAAGTTTGAACCAGTGAATTTATGGTTTAATTATCCGGTACATTTTGTAGACAATTCTGGAGTGTTAGGTGATATTCAGCCAGATGATACAACACCGCCATGGAAGCGGGGAAAGGAAGCCAGAAAAAAACAGGGAGAGGAACAGAGAAAGGCAAAAAAAGATAAATACAACATGGCTATTGAGAATTTCCGCTTTGAGCATGATGGAGACTATCCAACAGTTAAAGAACTTTTTGAGACTATGAAAGAGGATGCTGAGGCGATAGGAGAAACTTATCCGGCTGAAAAAACAGTAAGAAATTCTCTGAAAGGTTTAGGATATAGCATTGAAAAGGGAACGGGACGACTTTGCCCTGTATCTTAAAATAATAGGTTGCGGGCAAATGCCCGTGACCTATCAGAAACAGGTAAAAGGCAAATATATATTTTTTGCCCGTAACCAGTAAAAACAGGTAGAGGTCACTTGCCTGCCCGGCACCTTATATATATATATATAACCCTATCGGGCAGGCAATGTGCGGGCAAGCCCACCCTTCCGTGTGGGGCCATAGGGTTGCCCCACACACGGGTTAGGGAATGCCCACACAGCACAACCGCGGGATAGAGAGGAGAAGAAAGGAAGAAAAATGGAGAATAAAAAATACTGCAGCACCTGCAGGTGGCACGAACCTTTCAATGGTGTTTGCTGCAATGGAGATAGCGAGCACCGGGCAGATTTTCGTCTGCTGGGTGATACCTGTGAGAAGTGGGAAGGGATGACATATCAGTTCTTCCTGCCGATGCAGCCACCCACCTGCACACATCAGGAGAAGCAGGTAAGAGTGGTAAATGGTAAGCCTGTGTTTTATGAGCCGCAGGAATTAAAGGCAGCCAGAGAAAAGCTAAGAGCGCATCTTGGACGCCATGTACCGGAGGAGGAATTTACGGGCCCTATCCGTTTAACAACGTGGTGGTGTTTTCCGGCTACTGGTAGTCATCAGGATGGAGAATACAAAACCAGTAAGCCTGATACAGATAACCTGGTAAAACTGTTTAAGGACGTGATGACAGAGTTGCATTTCTGGAAAGACGATGCCCAGGTTGCCAGTGAAGTGATTGAAAAGTATTGGTCAAAGGTTCCTGGAATTTTTGTGAAGGTGGAAAGCATATGACCGATGAGCAGGTAAAAAACGGTTTTGCAGAAGTTTACAACAACTTCTGGATCCGGTATAAAAATCGGCAGCCAAAGGAAGGAAGCCCAGAATGGGAGCGAATGCATACCATAGCTGCTGTGTATCGAAAAAAGCATCCGGTTCTGGAAGAAACCATAAACCGGATGTTGACTGAACTGGTTGAGCGGGCCAGGGGGAGAGGAAGGCAACCAGATGATTGGCATAGGCCACCAAAATAAGAGAGGATGCTACAGTAGGAAATCAATGAGCAAGAGCAGAGCAAATAAGCAGAACCGCCTTCGGGCGCAGATTAAACGGCAGCGGAATGATGTTTATAAGTTTAAGGGGGCAGGAAAGAAATGAAAAAGATTAAATTCTTCCCGGCTCCGCACGTGGAAGTCCGGGTGAGCGTGACGGATGAGATGATTGCAGATTTGATGGAGTGTGACCGGATGTCAGAACACGATGAGATAAAAGACTGCGGGACCTGCAGCTGGCGGGAGGTCGAAATAGGAGCGGAGAGGGTGTGTGGATTTCTGGCCGTGTTGGAACAGGTGAAGGAGGGATCATGAGTGAGCAAATGTCACTTTTTGACGAAGCTGAGGAAGTAGAACAGGAGCCTGTTGCGGAGGATAAAGAGCGTAATATATGGAGACAGAAAAAGAAAGAAGCTAAGGCCCGGATGGCCGCCATGCAGGCTTTGCCCTATGAAGTAAAAGTTAAGCGTGCAGAGTTGCGGGCTAGGGAGTTTGTGGAGCGCCTGGATGATATGGAGTTAAATGCCCATGTCAGCGTAGGTGGCCTGGACAGCATCGTGCTTCTGCTATTTCTGCGAAATATTGGGATTGACATTCCGGCAATATCGGTATCCTCTTTGGAGGATAAAAGTATTCAGAAGATTCACAAGGAGCTTGGCATCATATCAATCCCTATTGGCAAGCCCAAGGTAGAGATTCTGCAGGAATATGGTTTTCCGGTGATTAGTAAAAAGATTGCAGGCAGAATTGATACTTTGCAGAATCCAACAGAGAAGAATAAGACGGTTCGCCACGCGATCATCACAGGGGAATGCGGTGCAAAGGGGCATTTTGCTAGTAACAGCAGAATGCAACTGCCGAAAAAGTGGTTGAAGCTGTTTGCAGGATATGAAAATGAAAACGAGGGAGTAAATTACCAAATCGCGCCGTTCAAAGTATCAAACAAGTGCTGCCAGTACATGAAAGAGGAGCCCTGCGATAAGTGGGCTATAGAACACAATAGCAAGCCATTTTTAGGGCTGATGGCTTCAGAAGGCGGACAGCGAGAGGAAGCGCTTACCGAACACGGCTGCAATTACTTTGGTAAGGGCGTGATTCGGTCAGCACCGTTTGCTCCGTTCCTGCGCCAAGATCTATTGCAACTGGCTATTGATTTAAAGGCACCAGTGCCAGAGATTTACGGAGAGATTGCCAGAAAACCAGACGGAACCCTATACACCACAAAGGCTCAGAGAACCGGCTGCAGTATGTGTGGATTTGGAATTCACATGGAGCGGCGGCCACACCGATTTGATCAGCTCCGGGAGCGGAACCCTAAAGAATGGGAAAACTGGATGTACCGATGTTGTACGGCTCCAGAAACCGGCGAGAAGTACGGATGGGGCAGAGTGTTGGATTATATCGGGGTTCCTTGGGAGGATTATCCAGCGGTGCAGAAGGATATGTTTAGGGATTTTTTGATAGAGGAGGGGTGATAATGGATCTTGGTGCCAAGATTAAGGAACTGCGCAAGCAAAAAGGGATGACCCAAGCTGACCTGGGGCTGGCTATCGGCGTATGTAACCGGACAATATCTGGTTGGGAACATAAAAGATATAATCCCAGTTACGACAACATAGATGAGTTGGAAAAGGTGCTTGGAGAGCCGCTGAGGGGGTATAAACAGACTTTATTGCCTCCAAGGCAAAAGAAATCGAGCGGATATAAAAAACCGGCCTGTGAGGCAAATAAGCGCGTTGATGTAGGTAAGATAAGAGCACTGTACCGGGCAAAATGGAGCATCGAGGAGATTGCCAGGGATGTACATATTCCGGCGAGCGAAGTTGTTAAGTATTTGAGGAGGATGGAGAGAGATGAAGAACGCAGAAGGTTGTCCTGACCCGACAGCAGGGAAAGCAATCCACAGGGCAGACAATCAGCCGGACAATGTGGAACTGGCTATCCGGTTAATCAAGGCTGCTGCCAGAGAATGTAATGTGGAAATCATTGGACGGATAGCGGTCAAGGATGAAACTGGAAGAGTTTGGAGGTGATGCCGTTGGAAATGACGGTCGAACGTCTGGAAAGCTACCGGAAACTAATGAAAGAGATAGCGATATTGAGGTGGGAACTGAATGAAATGAACACAACAGATGCAGGCCTGGGAAGCAGCGTCATAAAGGACTACAGCAAAGGATTTGAACGTCCTCAGGCGGTTGTTGGATTTGATGGCGAGCGATACCGGAGGAAGCGTCGTGTTCTGGATAGAAAAGAGGCAGAAGCTGAGGCAATCAGGAAATGGGTTGAGGACATTGAGGATGCTGTCACCAGAAAAGTATTTGAGTATTACTATCTGGAAGGTCTGCCGTGGAAAGAAATTGCAAAGAGGCTGGGGTATCGAGACAATCCGGATTATCCGAGACTATATATTCGTGATAAGTATTTAAAAAGTTGTGGGATTAAGTAAAAAACATCGTTTATATCGGAAATATCGTTTTATAATAGAATCCGAAGCCAAAGGCATCCAGCCAGCGGCTTCTGGATTATCACCTCAATGTGTGATTTTCGACCGCCCGGTGTCACAGCCAGCGGTCGATTGGCCCACACCTGGGCTGGTACATAATACGTCTTTCGATTATTGCCCTGGTTAGCCTCCAGGGCAGCAACGGCATATACCACCAGTGGTAGGTGGCGGGCTTTCACCCTGGTCTCCGGTTCGATTCCGGATGTGTCGATTGTGATCCTCCTTTTCAATATACTCCTGCCAGGTGTTACAGCTTGGTGGGGGATTTGGTTCTGATGGTGCCATGGGAAACCTAAAGACCGTCATAGTTCTTGTTTTGGGATCTCCAACCCAGACATTCCAGGCCAGAGAGGCATCCTCGTGAGAGGGTGTCTTTTTAGCGGATTGAACTTAATAAATTTTCGGTGATAATCCTTGAAAATTTTTAATATTATGATATAATATATGCTTAATCACAAGGCAAAAGGCGGTGAGGTTTATGATATTAGTTGATAAAAATATTAAAGAATTATCCGCTAATGGTCAATTAATATCAAGCGGTTATGTGCCTGGTAATGTGAATAGCATATCATACGATTTGACTTTGGGGGGATTTTTAAATTCCAATGAGAACACGATGGATTTGATTCCAGGCCAGTTTTTGATGATAAAAACAAATGAGGAGCTTAAGATACCTACAAGCATAACGGGAAGAGTAGGTGAAAAAAACTCTTTGATGCGTATGGGATTAAAAGTTGACGGCCCGCAATATCAGCCAGGACACACCACATATGCATTTTTGCGTGTGCAAAACGTATCTGATAACATTATCACCCTTCGAAAGGGCATGAAAATTGCCCAGATATATTTTGAAGAGTTAAAAGAAATCCCCGATCAGCCATATAATGTGCAGCCGGGTGCCTCGTTTAATAATGAGAATAGTTATCTGGGATTCGGGATGTACGATTCAGAATACAGAAAAAGCATAAAATCTTTTAAACAAGCCAAAGAAGATATCGAGAATCTGTCAAATAAAATATACGGAAATGTCTTGACATTGATGGGATTGCTTGTTGCAGTGTTTTCAATGCTGACGATTAATTATGAGGCATTTGCAAATGCAAGTTTAACTCCAAATTATGTAATAGCTATGAATCTTTCTTTAACATTTTGTATTGTTGTTATGTTTGGTTTGCTGCTGTTACTTGTAAATGCCTGGAAAAAGAAATGGTTCTGTGTATTCTACGCAGCGATTCTTTTAGGTTTGGGAGTAGCAACAATTTCGGTTTTTTTAATATAACATTGGAAAGGTCCTCGCTGCGGCGGGGGCTTTTTTGCTAAGAAAATAAACTTCTTACAGGAATAGATTGACATAGGGTTAACCCTATGATATAATATATACTGTAAGGAGGTGAGATACAGATGAGAGGCAGAAGTCGAAAAAAGAAAAAGCCCAACAGCAACATAAAAGCTTGGCTGGCCGAGTTGCTGAAGGACTTAATCGTAGCAATAACTGCTGCGATAGTTGCAAAGCTACTGGAGTAGCTGGGAGGGGCGAAAGCCCTTCCTCTAAAACTATTATAACAAACTCATCTGTAGAAATCAACATGAAAGACATTATAAGATTGACATTGGTTTTCCTGGCGGCTATTTATTTCGGAAAAGCTGTATATTGTACAGTGAGACTAATACAGGAAATGTGGAGGAATGGAAATGCCTAAAGGAAGTCCAAACGCTCAGACGATTGCATCTGAGAAGTTCCAAAAGAAAGCAGGCTACATGACAAAGGGCTTTAAGATTAAGCGTGATGTAGCAGACAGATTTGCAGAGGCTTGTGACAAGGCTGGTGTCAGCCAGGCCGGACAAATCACAAGAATGATGGAAAAGTTCATTGAGGAAACAAACCAGAAAGAGGGGTAGCTTCGGCTATCTCTTTTCTATACCCAAAAGGAGGTGAGCCTGATGGCAAAATACGAATACTGGTTAACGCCGGAAGGCTTGCTGAAATTGGAATCCTGGGCAAGAAATGGGTTGACTGATGAACAGATTGCCGGAAATGCCGGCATAGCAGTTTCGACACTGTATGAATGGAAAAAGACATACGTGGAGATTTCGGAGGCCTTAAAAAGGGGAAAAGAGGTAGTGGATATTCAAGTAGAGAACGCTCTCCTGAAGCGAGCCCTGGGATATTCGTATACGGAAAAAAAGACTGAGAATGGACCGGATGGAAAGAAAGTCACAGTAACAGTGAAAGAAGTTATTCCGGACACAACAGCTCAAATCTTCTGGTTAAAGAATCGTCGTCCGGATGTGTGGAGAGACAAGCAGGAGATTGAACACGGTGGAAAGATTGGAGGGGTAACGATTGTCAATGATATCCCAAAACCAGACACAAGTTAAGCTCAGTGAGTTAATAGCCCCTTCTTTTTATGCGCTTCACTGGGATATCGCAGAACATCGGCACACACACTATAAGCTTTCCGGAGGTCGTGGCTCTACTAAATCATCATTCGTGTCGGCTGAGGTTATTCTGGGGATGATGCAGGATCCAAAGGCAAATGCAATTGCTATGCGGAAGGTAGGGCGATTCCTGGAAGAGTCTGTGTTCCAGCAGCTTATTTGGGCCATTAATGCCTTGGGCGTATCGGGAGAGTGGAAGATTCGTTATTCTCCGCTGGGACTTACCTATATCCCCTTCGGGAACAAAATTATATTCCGGGGAGCAGATGACCCTCAGAAAATAAAATCCGTGAAACTGGCGAACGGGTACTTTAAATATATCTGGTTTGAGGAGCGGGCAGAATTTGACGGAGACAGCGAAGAAAGAACAATACTACAGTCTCTGATGAGAGGTGGACCGGAATATTTTGTGTTCTACTCCTGGAACCCGCCTAAGTCTATGAATAATTGGGTGAACCAAGATATTCTTCAAGACAGAGAGGATACGCTGCATCACCACAGCGATTATCGGACAGTTCCTCCTGAATGGTTGGGAGAGCAGTTTTTCTTAGAAGCTGATGCCCTGAAGGAATTAAAACCCAAAGCGTATGAGCATGAATATTTGGGAATTGCAACAGGAACTGGAGGCCAGGTATTTGAAAATGTTACAGTCCGGGCAATTACAGAGGAGGAAATGAATCGATTCGATAGAATCCGCCAGGGTCTTGACTTCGGTTTTGCTGCAGACCCGGCAGCATACATGAAATTGCATTATGACAGGACGCGGAAGTGTCTTTTTCTATTTGGAGAAATATATGGAGTGAAGCTGGGAAATACCAAATTAGCTGCAAAAATCCGCAAATATAATCCCTTGAATAAAATAATAACAGCGGATAGCGAAGACCCTCGTGCTATTGATGCGTTAAATGAATTGGGGCTGCGAGTGGTCGGTGCGAAAAAAGGACCTGGTTCTGTAGATTATGGCATGGAATTTTTGTCTGATGAAATCAATGAGATTATTATAGACCCTAAACGATGCCCGAATGCAGCGAGAGAGTTTACCAGTTATGAGCTCGACCAGGATAAAAACGGAAATTTTAAAGGTAGCTATCCGGATAGAGATAATCATACCATTGATGCGGTTAGATATGCCATGGAGGATGATATGACTATGAGAAGAGTAAGGCAGCGGAAGAAATCAGATTTCGGATTACATTAAAAGGCGGTGATACGGATGCGCATATATACAATGCCGAGAAGTGACTGGGATGAACAGAACCCAAACAAGCAAGCAATACTGACTCTCATTCTGAAGCATCAGAATGAGGTGGAGCGACTGCACAAATTGAAGCAATATTATGTTGGACAGCATGATATTCTGGGCGAGAACAGAAAAAATAAATTGGTTTGCAACCATGCGAAGGATATTTCGGACACTGCCAGCTCCTATTTCATTGGCAATCCGATATCATACAATAGTGATGATGACATCTCCTTGCTTATGGATGCCTTTGAGCAGGCAGGTGCTGATGAGGCAGATGGAGATAATGGATTGGATTTATCCATTTATGGATGTGCTTATGAGTATATTTATCCAATGGAGGATTCGACAGCCTTATCTGTCAAAAATCTATCTCCAGAAAACACTTTTATGGTCTATGATGACACCATCGAGCAGAAAGAATTGTTTGCAGTGTACTATTATGTCAAAAAAGATGATTCTGATAATCGGAACCCGATATATGTGGCAACTGTTCTGACAGATAATTTAAAGTGGGTTCTTGATATTGAAAAAATACCAGGGCCTCAATCTCTTTTAGAAGAACCCGAGCCACATTATTTTGAACAGATTCCGATTGTAGAATATTTGAATAATAAATTGGCTATCGGGGATTTTGAACTACAAATTCCTTTAATCGATGCGTACAACGCGCTGATGAGCGACCGTATTACGGATAAGGAACAGTTTATTGATTCTATCTTAGCAATTTATGGCGCTTTGTTGGGAGATCCAGACGCGGTAGATGAAGATGGAAAAACAGCAAAAGAGCGGGTAAAAGAGGACAAGCTGTTGGAGCTTCCCAAAGACTCAAAGGCAGAGTATCTTACCAGAACCTTTGACGAACAGGGAGTTGAAGTCTTAAAGAAGGCCATTGAGCAGGATATTCATAAATTTAGTCATATTCCCTGCATGACGGATGAATCGTTTGGAGGGAATGTTTCTGGGGTTGCCATGGAATTTAAACTGCTTGGCATGGAGAATATCACAAAAATAAAAACCCGGTATTACCGCAAAGGATTGAGAAAACGCATACGGTTATTCACGGACTGGTTAGAGAAAAGCCGGTCTGTAAATATCAATGCGGCTGGGATTACTCCTATATTTACGCGAGCACTTCCCAAAAATTTGTTGGAAATCAGTCAGATTGTAGCAAATTTATGGGGCAAGGTAAGTCGAAAAACACTTCTTTCCCAGATTCCATTTGTGGATGATGTAGACGCAGAGCTGGTGGCAGTGGAAAAAGAAACAGAAGAAGAGGTCAGACAGCAGCAGGCTCTTTTTGGACTGGGAAGCAACACCTTGCCAGAAGAGCTGGGAGATGTAGATGAATAACGAGAAGTACTGGAAAAATCGAAAAGTCCAAGAGATGTTTCGATATATGGCTTCAGCTGAGGATGCTGCAGATGAAATTGCAAAAGTGTATTTAAAGGCTTCGCGTTATATCAGTTTTGAGATGGAAGATATTTTTGAGCGTTTTATGAAAAAGCATAAGCTGTCTGAAAATGATGCAAGAAGGCTCATCCAATCGCTTCAAGACAAAACCTCTATTGATGAAATGAAGAGGGCTTTAAAGGCTTTCCCCAAAGGATCTGATCATCAAAAAATATTGGCAGAACTGGAAAGCGTAGCTTATCAGGCGCGCTTAGAACGACTGAAGCAGCTTCAGAACGAACTGGATAGAACGATGCAGCAGGTCTATAAACAGGAAAAGGCTGTCAATACGAAGCATTATGTTGATTTGGCAAATGAAGCATATTATCGGTCCATTTTTTATATTCAACAGTCGGCCGGCCTGGGATTTTCTTTTAGTGCAATTGATGAAGGCGATGTAAAAAGAATAATAAACAGTCGATGGTCTGGAGCGAATTATTCAGAACGAATCTGGAAAAATACGCAGAGCTTAGCACGTGATTTGAAAGAAGAATTGCTGATTAATTTGCTGACTGGTCGAACTGACCGGGAAGCGGCAGAAATTATTGCGAATAAATACGCTCAGGGTGCCAGCAACGCCCGAAGACTGGTGCGAACGGAATCCTGCAATCTTGTGACACAGATGGATATGTTGTCTTACGAGGAATGTGGGATAGAAACGTATATTTTTACTGCAACATTAGATGTGAAAACTTCTACAGTTTGCCGGGAACTGGATAGGAAGAGGTTCCCTGTGGCAGAGCAGCAGCCGGGAGAGAATTGTCCCCCCATGCATCCCTGGTGCCGTTCTACAACCATATGCGATATCTCACCGGAAACATTGGCTCAAATGAAACGCCGAGCCAGAGACCCAGAGACCGGAAAGACATACATGGTTCCGGCGGATATGACCTACAATCAGTGGCATGAGCAGTATGTTGAAAAGAATCCAGATAAGCTGTTGGCAGAGCGGAAGCAGCGAAATAAAAAGGCAGATAATGAGCAGTTCCAAAGATACGGAAAAATACTGGGCAAGGATGCGCCTGAAACTCTGGATTCTTTCCAGACAATGAAGTATACTGATAGTGAGAAATGGAATGCTAAGAAGAGAGAATTTGCAACCATTTCAAAAATTATGGAAAAAGAATCTTACTCAGAAGAATACAGAAGTAAGATGCGGAGCATCTATTATCGATTTAAAGATAAAGGATATGAATTTACTGATCATTCATTAAATCGCTATCTTGGGCAGAAAACAGGAAGGGGAAAGAGGGCTTTTACCGAAGATGAACTATTAAAGGTGCTGGATTCTTCCGTGAATTATTTGGAAGAAGGGGGAAGAACAGTAAAGTTTTATAATGGAATAGCTGCAATTCAGAACGAGCAGACCGAAGAAGTGGTTTCGATTGTAGTCAGAAATAAACCGAAGAAGGGTTGGGGGAGTAAATGAAAGAAAAATTATTGGAAATGATGCGACAGCTCATAGATGGGGAATACAACTGCAACGATTTTTCATACGATTTTCCAGAAGCAATGTTAGATTTAAAGGATGAAGAGTGGCTTGATATGTTAGATGATATGCCTGAGATATGCGCATCATACGAGCCTTTTGATGAGGCAGATGAGGAAGTGCTGAATGATGAGAAATTAATACAGGCAGTAACAGAAATTTACCATAAAATTTTATTAAGAGGAGATGTACATGGCCAGAGATGATTATTTTGTGATAGCCGCAAAGATTCTTGACTATTTATACAAATGCTTGAAAAAGGGAATTGCTCCAGATCCAGAACTGCTTTCTCCGGAAGCACTTGGTATCAATGAATCATACTGGAACTATATTTTTCAGAACTTATCAGAGTATGGTTACATTATAGGTGTGATATCTAAAAAACTCATGGGAAATCCAGAGGTGCAAGTAAAGCTTCAATACAATAAATTGAGAATAACGCCGCCAGGGATTGAGTATCTGGCAGAGAATTCTACAATGAAGAAAGCATTGGAAACCTTGCAAACAATAAAAGATTTAATACCATTCGTTTAGGCCAGGGAATTTATCCCTGGTATTTTTATCCCCTTTTTTATTGCGATATCGCAACGGAGGTAAACATGATAACAGCAGTATTTACAGATAACAGCGACTATGCCCGCGCTATCGGCCTATGGCAGTGGGACTACGGGCAGAGATTACGAATAGAGGGACTACATCTGCCCACAGCGGTAGAAATCCATTTCGCCCTGGCGGAATTTGCAGGTGATGCGATTACCAGAGTAGGTACCACCAAGGACGGCGTGACAGAGGTAGTCATCCCGGATAGCCTGTTGGAGAATCAGGCAGCAGGAGCAACCTACGAGATTTACGCATGGATCTATCTGGCGGATAATACATCCGGAGAAACCATCAAACGGATTTCCATGCAGGTAAAATGCAGACCGAAGCCGGAAGGGCGTGACACACCAGAAGACGCAGAAATCTTCCGGGAAGCCGTTGAGGCGGTCAACGCATCTGCAGACCGGGCAGAGGCAGCAAGGGAAGGAGCCGAAGCGGCCCATAGGGCAGCGGAAGAAGCAGCCAGCACAAGTACCGAAAACACTGGAGCCGGAGGGCAGCGCCTTTTGGCGGGTATGTAAAACGGTGTGTAAGGTGTGGGAAAATTAGTCATAGATAGTCATAGATTTAGTCATTAGCACGCGGGAAACCGGGTGTTATTTTTATGCCATGAAATGGTCTGGACTTGGATGGGCTGGGGCATGGCGGAAAGGAATAGATATGAAAAAAGTAATATGTAACAGGGAACAGTCAAGAAAAGGAAAATTCAAAATGAATCTGCATCTCTTTGGCCATGATGGAGACGGTACCGGTGCTGATGGAGGTAACGGTGACGGAGCTGGCGAAGGCGAGGGAGATGGAACTTCTGGAAAGGAACCTACTTTTGATGACATACTGAAAAACGGTCATCAGGCAGAATTTGACCGCAGAGTTCAGAAAGCTATTGACACAGCACTGGGGAAAGCGAAGGAAAAATGGCAGGCGCTTACAGATGATAAATTATCCGAAGCGGAGAAGCTGGCAAAGATGACAAAAGAAGAAAAGGCTCAGTATATGCAGCAGAAGCATGAAAAGGAGCTGGCCGACAGGGAAGCGGCTATCACAAAACGAGAGCTGATGGCAGAGGCGAAAAATACACTGGCTGAAAAGAAGCTTCCTTCGGATCTGGCGGAGGTATTGAACTATGCGGATGCAGATAGCTGTAATAAATCCATTGCATCAGTTGAAAAAGCTTTCCAGGCTGCAGTGCAGGCTGCAGTTGAAGAGCGGCTGAAGGGCGGAGTTCCTCAGAAAAAAGCAACCTCAACAGAAAATGATACTTTAGAAAGTCAGGTTGAACGCCTGATTATGGGACAGTAAAGAAAGGATGGTAAAACAATATGGCGATTAATACTTTAGCAGCAGCAACATTATTTCAGAAAACCCTTGATAAGGCTGCCGTAAGAGAAGCGGTAACCGGCTGGATGGATGCAAATGCAGGACAGGTTATTTATAACGGCGGCGCGGAGGTGAAGATTCCTAAAATGTCTGTACAGGGCATGGGAAACTACGACCGGGATGCCGGTTATCAGATGGGCGGAGTTACCCTGGAATACGAGACTCGGAAAATGACTCAGGACCGCGGCAGAATGTTCCAGTTGGATCCCATGGACATCAATGAAAACAATTTTGTCACTACTGCTGCAGCTGTCATGGGAGAATTCCAGAGAACGCAGGTAATTCCAGAAATTGATGCATACCGTATCTCTAAAATTGCGACAGAGGCTATTACTGCTAATAAGGCAGGCATGATTCAGTATGGATATACTCCGGGAGCCGAGGGAACTTCTGCGCTTCGAAAGCTGAAAGAAGGAATTAAAGCAATTCGGGAACTGTATAATGGAGCCATTGTGTGCCATGCTACACCGGATTTTATTATGGAACTTGAGCTGGAGCTTGCCGGAAAGATTGCTGCAGTAACTTTTTCCAAAGGTGGAATCGATACGCAGGTTCCGTCTGTAGATGGAGTTCCGATTATCTCTACTCCTTCTAACCGTATGTATACAGTAATCAAAATTAATGACGGAAAATCTGACGGGCAGGAAAAGGGTGGATACGAGAAAGGCTCTACAGCAAAAAATATTAACTTTTTCCTGTGCCCCAGAACAACCCCGATTGCAATCACGAAGCAGGACGTGATGCGTATTTTCGATCCAAACACAAACCAGAAGCTGAATGCCTGGCAGATGGATTACAGACGCTTCCACGACATTTGGGTGCTGGATAATAAACTGGATTCTGTTTACTTAAACATTAAGGATGCAGAAGGTTAAGGAGGCTCGGAATGAGATTAATTAGAAAAAATGTAGAACGCGAAGCGGAGGGGGCAGAAGCGGAACGTTTGATGAAAGATGGATTTGCTCCAATTGATACATCAAGTGTAGAAGCAAACAGCTCCGAAAAAGTCAACTTGAAAGAAATGAAAGTAGAGGATCTCAGAAGACTGGCTGCGGAAAATGGAATTGATAATGCGGGGAGCCTAACAAGAGCTGAGCTTCTGGCCGTGTTAAAGGACGTGTTGTCTTGAGCAATATTGAGAAATTGAAGATTTTAACTGGGGAAAGCAACGACACACTCCTTGAAATTCTGCTGGCCGATGCCATGGAAATGGTACTGTCGTATACGAACAGAGGAAAGATGATTCCGGAGTTAGAATATCCAGTCAGAGAACTGGCTTTGATTGCTTACAACAGAATGGGAACAGAAGGGGAATCCGGAAGAAGTGAAGGCGGAGAAAGTTATAGCTTTGAAGATGCTCCGAAGCGCATTTATGATGTTTTGGACAAATACAGGTTGGTGCGAGTAGGGGGGCGTGCTTATGAGGATAAAAAGAAGTAGATTAAAAACCTATTATCTTCGCTCTGCTCTGAAACAGAAAGATGAGGAAGGCAATTCTTTTATAGAATATGGCCCTCCTCATTCTTTTTCCGCGGAAGCTTGGCCTGGTGGGGGAAAAGTACAGGCGGAGATATATGGGCAGCGACTTCCTTATATCTGGAATTTGCGGATAGATGGAGCGTATCAGGAAATTGTTCAGCCAGATGGACATGTCGCTTACTGTGTAGGCAGTTCTATTTTTCAGGAAAACGATGGCATATGTTTACATGTTGGCGCAGATAAGAATCCTGATTTTCGAATTATTTCTATCCGCCCTTATCGCTTCCTGAAATTGGAGGTGGAAAGGATTTAATGGCAAATGGAGTAAAAGGGCTTGATAAGCTTATGAAAAAATACGGAGATTTAGCGATAGCTGCAGCGGGGCGGGGGCTGGCAAAAGCAGTGACGACATCCACAAAACTAATACGTGCTGAAGCAAGCGATGCTTGTCTAGTAAAAAGCGGAGAATTGAAGCAAAAAATAAGAATCAGTACAGAGCAACAGGATGAGAAAGTTATTGGCACTGTCTATACCAACGTAAAATATGCCCCATACATCGAGTTCGGAACGGGGCCTAAAGGCGAAAAGAACCATGAAGGGATTTCTCCACTGGTAACTCCTGTATATTCACAAAGCCCCTGGTGGATACATGAAAGCCAGATTGATGCGGAAACAGCAGAAGAGTATCATTGGTTTTATATCGACACAAAGAAAGGCCGATTCTATCAGTGTTCTGGTCAAGCAGCACAACCATTTTTATACCCGGCCTTAAAGAATAATGAAGACCGTGTGACAAGGAATATTTCCAATTATGTAGCACGAGAAATCAGAAAGGTGTGTAACTGATGTTAAATGTAAAAGATGAAATTTATCAGGCACTGCAAACAGTGACGGAGAATGTAACAGATTATTATCCCAGGGATTGGGAAAAGGATTTGGCAATCCAGTACATGGAAGAAGATAATCGAGTGGTTGAATATACCGATATGGAGGAGCAGAAAGCATATTGCCGGTATCGGATTGATATTTTTTCCAGGAAAAGTACTTCGGCTGCTGCAGTTGCCGTGGATGCGGCAGTATCTGCTCTTGGATTAAAGAGAACACAGTGCGCGGATATTGAAGATCCGAACGGGTGGAAGCACAAGCAGATGCGCTATGAGATGGTTATTGATGTAAAGACAAAACGGGTATATCACAACGCATAAATTGCAGAAAGGAGCATTTGATGTTAGCAAATGGAATTACATTAGGAGTAAAAAAGACTAAGGAAGCTCCTACATATACAGAATTAGAGGGATTGAAGGAGGTTCCAGAGTTAGGAGCTGACCCGGAGAAAGTGGATAACACAACCCTTGCAGACAAAACAAAAATTTACGAGCTTGGAATTGGGGATCCTGGTGATTTGACATACAAATTCAAATGGGATAACAAAGAAGGTGGCTCATACCGTACTTTGAGAGATATGGCAGACAAGAAAGAAACGGTAGCCTTTGAGGAGACCTTTCCGGACGGAACTAAATTCCATTTTGATGCACAGTGCAGCGTAAAAGTTGGTGGAGGCGGAGTCAACGGGGCGATAGATTTTACTTTAAATCTTGGGTTACAGAGCGATATTGTTGTAGTGGATCCGGCATAAAGAGAGGAGTGTAAGAATATGGGATACAATTTTGATGATGAGAACGAGAACAAGGAAGACGGGGCTGTCGTCGGAGAAGTAATCAGCATGGAGAAACGCAGAAAACCTTTTGCCTACTGGGATGTCGGGGGAAAGGAGTACAAATTAAAGCTTACAACCACTGAGATTTGCCGTCTGGAAGAAAAACTGAAAAGGAATCTTCTGGACGTTCTTTTTGCTTCCGGAAGCGTTCCTCCGTTGACAGTAATGCTTGGAATTGTTCATGGAGCTATGAAGCCCTGGCATCATGGGATTAAGTATGAAGAAGTGCAGAAAATGTTCGACAGATATTGCGAAGAGGGCGGCACCCAGATGACATTTATGGTAGATGTCCTTATGGAGGTGTACAAGGTATCCGGTTTTTTCTCGGAAAACCAGGCGGAAACCATGGATGCAAAAATGGAGGAGGTAAAGGAACAGATGTAAAATGGGTCTCTGACACGATTTCTGACCTTCTCCCGGTAGCACTTGACTGCGGAATAACCTGCCAGATGTTCTGGAATATGAGCCTTCCGGAGATTGAGGATTCTATAGAAAGCTATGTACGCCAGGAGGAACGTCAGAAAAAGCAGAACTTACTTTTCATTCATTTTGCAGCCAGGGACATTGGACAATATGTAAATCTGGTATTAAACGGAAGCGAGAATACCGAGCTGAAGGAACTCTGGGATTTCTTCCCGGAATTATTTAAGACAGAACAGAAAGAAGCAGAGAAACAGCGCAGGGAACAGCAGCTCGCAGTATATAAGGCACAGATGAAAGATTTTGTTGCACGTCACAATAATAAACAAAAGGAGGTGGCAAAGCAATGGAAGGCATAACACTTGAACGACTGCAGGTCATCATAGAGGCTTACACAAAGCCATATAGAGATGAACTGGATAAGGTCAAAAAGCAGACGTCTTCCGTCACCTCGCAGGTAGAGCGGCAGACTCAAAAAATGCGAAACTCTTTCCGGAGAGTGGGGGCAGCGGTGGCATCGGTACTTGGTACTGGTGCCATCATTGCTTTTGGAAAATCATGTATTGATTTAGGCTCTGATTTGCAGGAAGTCCAAAACGTAGTGGATGTAACGTTTGGTTCCATGAATAAGCAGGTGGATGCTTTTGCTAAAAATGCTATAACGCAATTTGGGCTTTCGGAATTGACGGCTAAGAAGTACATGGGCACTTATGGTGCAATGGCAAAATCCTTCGGAATCGTTGGCGAAGCGGGATACCAGATGTCTGCAGCTATTACAGGCTTGACCGGTGATGTAGCTTCTTTCTACAATCTATCCACAGACGAAGCCTACACGAAACTGAAGAGTATTTTTACCGGTGAAACAGAGCCTCTGAAAGAACTTGGCGTAGTTATGACTCAGACAGCTCTTGACCAATATGCCCTGAATGAAGGACTGGGAAAAACAACACGTACCATGACAGAGCAGGAAAAGGTTCTTCTGAGGTACCGTTATGTCATGAGCACATTGTCGGATGCATCCGGAGACTTTGCAAGGACCTCCGGCAGCTGGGCGAACCAGACCCGGATTCTGGCGCTGCAGTTTGACAGCCTGCGAGCAAGTATTGGACAGGGCCTGATTAACGTATTCACACCGGTAATTCATGTGATTAACACAGTACTGGCTAAAATGCAGACACTTGCAGCATATTTCAGAGCTTTTACAGCCGCTGTATTTGGGGATGCAAACGGAGGATCTTCCAGTGTAGCAGATTCTATGGAGTCGGCGGCCGGCTCTTCTGGAACCATGGCGGATAACATGGGGGCTGCGGATTCCTCAGCGAGGGACATGAAGAAGAGTCTTGCAGCGTTTGATGAAATCAATAACCTTACCAGCAGTCAGAACAGCAGCGGAGGCAGCGGGGCTGCTGGTGGAGATGCAGAGATTGATTTTGGTAACGTAAACTGGAATGATGAAACTCTGGTGGAAGAGTTTAAAAAGAAGTTCAATAGCCTGTATGAGATAGGGGAATACATCGGAGATGTCCTGGAATCCTCAATGGATCGGATTGATTGGGAAAGCATTTACCGTAAAGCTGATAATTTTGGAACAGGCCTTGCAGATTTTCTCAATGGATTGATTTCCCCAGGATTATTCAGTGCGATCGGAAGAACGATTGCCGGTGCATTGAATACAGCGATTTATGCGGCGCTTTCTTTCGGCGGAGAATTTGACTGGACGAATCTGGGGCTTTCTATTGCATCTGGAATTAATGGCTTTTTTGAAACATTCGATTTTGCGGCAGCAGGGCAGACGGTAAACACATTTGCCAACGGCCTGCTGGGTATGGCTATTTCTGGTGTGGAAAATACAAATTGGTTTTCAGTAGGACAGAAGATAGGAGATTTCCTTGGAGAATTGGACTGGGGAAAAATACTGGCAAAAACAGGAAAATTGATTGTCGAAGGGATAATTTCCGGTATTGTAGTATCGTTAGGTTCGGCATCGCGGGCACCGTTAGAAACAGTTTTGCTTTTATTGTTGGTATCTTCTATAAAATCATTAAACCCATTCGTAATTGCTAAAGAATTGATTAAAAAAATATCAGAAGGTTTACTCATTAAGAATTTACCTCTGACAATTCAGGGAATTACGTTTTCATTTTCAAATTTAGCTGCCAGCTCTATCATACTTGCTGGATTTAATCCAGAAGCTTTTTCGGTGATAGCCTGGGAGGTGTTTTCAGTCTTAAACGAGGCAATTGAGGCCTTGATTCCTGATTGGGCTTTTGATTTCCTCAGTCATTTAGGTGCAGGAATTTCACTAGGAGCTGTTGCAGGTTCCTGGTTTTCTGGTGCCGGAACAGTAGCGGGAGCGATTGTTGGAGGAATTCTTGGAGCGCTGGCAGGCATTAAGATAGATGGGAAGAGCGTCCTAAAAACAATTGGCGATAAAATATTCAATTTTGATATGACAAAGTTCTTTTTTGAGGAAGCGAAAAAAAGCTTTGAAACGGCTTTTGACGCGGATTCATTTGGAGAAATTGGATTGAATATTGTCATGGGAATTCTGGAAGGAATTGCCGGTGCTATTACGTTTGTGGCTGAACCGTTTGTAGATTTATTTGAATGGATTTATAACGGAATTTGCGATGTATTCGGTATTGCGTCTCCTGCAAAGGAAATGGAGCCGTTGGGAGAATATATCCTTTTAGGTATTATAGAGGGATTTCGTGGCACTTTTGAAGATTGGACGAAATCTTTGGATGAATGGTTTAATGATCATATTGCTCCCTGGTTTACTGTAAAAAAATGGAGTGAACTTTATGAAACCATGAAGTCCCAGATGAAAGAAAAATGGGATGAAACAGTAAAACAATGGGATTCGGATATTTCTACATGGTGGGAAGATCATGTACTGAGCTGGTTTTCTAAGGAAAAATGGACATCCGGATTGAGTGGTGTAAAAGATGGATTTGAGGGTGCTTTTTCCGCAGCATTTGATGCAGTAAAGCAGCTCTGGAATCGATTTGCAAATTGGCTTAATGAAAAGCTGAATTTCGATATTGACCCGATAGAAATTGGCGGAATTCGTGTTTTTGATGGCGCTGAAATCAATTTAGGAAAAATCCCAACCTTTGCATCAGGAGGGTTCCCTGTAGCTGGGCAGTTATTTGTTGCCAGAGAGCGCGGGCCAGAGTTGGTTGGTCGAATTGGAAGCAGAACTGCGGTAGCCAATAATGAGCAGATTGTAGATGCAGTGGCAAGAGGTGTTTATATGGCATTAAATGGTTCTGGAACTGATGAAGACGCTCTATATCGGGCGTTCAGGAGGGCTTTGGCGGATGAGTCAATTCATGCAGTTTTGGATTCAGAAAGAACCTTCAAGAGGATGCAGAAGCTTGCAAAGGAATATAAGAACCGGACAGGAGTACCTGCTTTTGGATAGGAGGGAGAAAGTTTGAAACAAATAAGTAGAAGACAGCCAAGAAATAAAGGGCATAGCA
>ERZ791895.620-NODE-620-length-22120-cov-2.368547_pt1 | contig 22120 bp, 19 predicted proteins | sample MGYA00510153_ERZ791895 | MGnify/ENA primary metagenome ERZ791895 (study PRJEB30046, sample SAMN00792064) | human gut metagenome | study: EMG produced TPA metagenomics assembly of the A metagenome-wide association study of gut microbiota in type 2... | reverse complement strand
TCAGGACGCAGTCCCCCTCCCCATAGGAAAGCTGGCTGCCGAGCGCCTTTAAACCCTCGTAGACCGAATGGTAGCGCTCTTTTCCGCCCGCAACGATAGCGCGCACCTTGGAAAATCCATATTTTCCTACAATCTCGTCCCGGCAGTACGCGATCTCATCCGCCCCGGTCACCAGAATCACATCATCGACCCGGCTCTCCTCAAACACGTGAAGTGCATACCAGATGACCGGCTTTTCCTCCAGAAGGAGAAACTGCTTCTGAATCTTGCTTTTCATCCGTTTTCCCTGTCCGGCTGCCAGAACGATAGCGGCGGTGCGAGTCGGATGCGGTGTAATTTTCTCTTTCCCAAATTGATCCAATGTATGTTCCATCTCGTTTCTCCTCCATGCCAGAACGATCTCTTAAAACACTCTTTTTCCACTTTTTGTCAAATCAATATTTTAAAAAAAACTAACCGCAAAACAATTCTTCCTGAAAAAATTTGTATTATCTCTCGCCCAGCTTCAAATTCGGCACCGCATTCAGATCCCAGCCTGCGCGCGCGCCCTTCTTATATTCATAGTACGCCGCCGCGCCGATCATCGCCGCATTGTCCGTACAGAAGATCGGTGACGGATGGAAAAACTGGATGCCCGCCTCTTTACAGGCCTTCTCCATGCCCGCCCGGAGAGCGGAGTTAGATGCCACACCACCGGCGATCGCCACGCGCTTATAGCCATGCTGTTTCGCCGCCTCGATCGTGCGCGATACCAACACTTCCACAACCGCATTCTGGAACGAAGCCGCCAGATCCGGCACATTAATCTCCTCGCACATCATTTTCGCATGGTTAATATAATTTAAGACCGCCGATTTTAAGCCGCTGAAGCTGAAATCATATGGATTGTCGCCCACTTTTGCCCGTGGAAACTCAATCGCATGTGGATTCCCCTCTTTTGCCGCCTTATCGACCTTCGGGCCGCCCGGATAACCGAGCCCGACCGCGCGTGCCACCTTGTCAAACGCCTCGCCTGCTGCATCGTCTCGGGTGCGTCCCAGAATCTCAAATTCGCCATAATCTTTCACAATCACCAGATGTGTATGTCCGCCTGACACGATCAGGCACATGAACGGCGGTTCCAGATCCGGATTTTCGATGAAATTTGCCGATACGTGCCCCTCGATATGGTGTACGCCGACCAGCGGCTTCTTCGCCGCATACGCGAGTGCTTTGGCTTCCGCCACACCGACCAAAAGCGCGCCAACCAGCCCCGGACCGTAGGTAACTGCAATCGCCGTCATCTCCTCCAGACTCATATGTGCCTCTGTCAGCGCCTCTTCAATAACCTGGTTTATCTTCTCGATATGCTTTCTCGACGCAATCTCCGGCACAACGCCGCCAAACAGCGTGTGAAGATCGATCTGGGAAGATATGATATTGGAAAGAACGGTACGTCCGTTTTTCACGACTGAAGCTGCCGTCTCATCACAGGAACTCTCGATTGCAAGAATGTAAACATCTTCTGATGAGTGTCCGTTTTCTGTATCATGCACGGAAATCTCTGCCCCCGATACCGGAGCTTTCCCTGGTCCCTGTTCCAATGCTCCTGAAACTGGCATTTCCATCCGTTCTTCCTTCTTTTCTTCTATATTCTCTCTCTTTTCTTCCGTCTGCATCGCCCTTACTCCTCATCAAATCCCAGCTCTGCCGTCCAGCCATCGCGGGCGGCTTTCGCTCTCGGGAATATCTCACGCACTTTATCCATATAATCATCCGGACGGATGAGCGACGGGCTGTAATGAGTCAGCCACATTTCCTTCGGCTGGGCCTCCTTCGCCAGATGCGCCGCCTCCTGGAATGTCATATGCTTGTATTCTCTCGCCTTGGCTTCTTTCCCGTCCTCGCCGTACATGCCTTCACAGATAAACAGATCCGCATCCTTCGCGTACTCCGCAATTACCGGAAGCGGTCTCGTATCGGTACAGTATGACACCTTGATTCCCTTCCGGTCACCTCCGAGCACCATATCCGGTGTCAGCGTTCTGCCTTCCTCCTCGATCGTCTCCCCCTTCTGCAGGCGGCTCCAGAACTTCTGCGGAATCTCCTGCGCCCGCGCGCGTTCCACATCGAACCGTCCCTTTCTCGGAATCGAAATCGAGTACCCATAACAGGTCACATTATGGTTGACCCGGTACGCATCGATCACATACGGTCCAATCTGAAGCTGCTGTCTCGGCTCCGTCAGCTCGATAAACTCAAGCGGAAACGGCAATTCCGGCGCGATCGTCCGCAGTGCCGTCACCACGCGTTCCAGTCCCTTCGGTCCAATCATCGTGATCGGCTCCGTCCGCTCCGCATTTCCCATCGTCAACAAAAGTCCCGGCAGACCGCTGATATGATCCGCGTGATAATGTGTAAAACAAATCACATCCACCGGCTTCGGACTCCAGCCCTTTTCTTTCAACGCAATCTGCGTGCCTTCCCCGCAGTCTATCAGCAAATTGCTGCCCGAGCAGCGGACCATCAAAGCCGTCAGCCACCGATACGGCAGCGGCATCATCCCTCCCGTTCCCAGCAAACATACATCTAACATGGAACATCCTCTTTTCTATTAAATAAATGATTCATAATAAATCTTTTTAATTAAAAGTCATGCAAAAAGCTGTCAAAACAGCTTTTCTCCTAACTCCCATATCATTTAATAATATCATAAAGAAATACTATGTTGCAAGCCAGAAATTCAGCAATCCAATTCACTGGCGAGACGCAGATGGCGCACCGCCTGTCCCGCGTTTCTCCGTTCCCCTCACGACTCTACAATAGTTCCGTCCTCTCCTCCTTATCTGCCTCAATCAGAAATTCCCGCGTCACTCCATCATAGCACTCCTCGCACAGATCAAAATGATGCACCTCCCCATCTTTCTCTGAAAAATAGTCCCATGCCACATCAAAATGCGCCGCTCCTTCGCGCAGAATGCCTTCTTTCACCGCCAGCTTCTTCCCGCACCGGTTGCAGACAACCGACAGAAGAATGCCGCTCTCTCCATATTTTCTCATGCTCTCCTCGCCTTTCTCTTCTATATACGCAAAATGGAGAAGCCATGTCCTCCACAGCTTCTCCATCATTATACTGTTTTTTATACCGGTTTTTAAGCGGAAAGTGCTGGAAATACTTACAGTACCTTATATCCCTTCGATGTCAGGCAGATGCTGACCTCCCTCACATCGTCCGTGTGAAGCACCATAACCGGCTTGCCAGAATCACGATTGAAGGAGAGATACAGGTAATCTACATTGATATTGCTCTCTTCGAGGGAAATTAACAGACGGTTGAGTGCTCCGACCTCGTCATCCAGTTCGACGCCAAGCACCTCTGTCAGACGGCAGAGATAACCAGCTTCCGCCAGCACTTTCTCCGCGTGCTCTGGATTAGAAACAACCATACGGATAATACCGTACTCCGCACTGTCATTCGTGATCGAACCCCAGATGTTAATATTCTCTTTCTGAAGAAGGGATGTAATATTCTGTAAACGTCCTTTCTTATTCTCTGCAAAAATAGATACCTGACTCAGCATATGAACCTCCTACCGTTCTTTTCTTTTAGTTTAATACTGTAAAGTGTTACGCTTTTATCTGTTAAACAGTATACTCATTTCCATTTCATCTGTCAATGCTTTTTCCGCTTCTTTTCCAATAAATCAGCGCATCTTCCGTCGGCTCGCTGTAATAATTCTTCCGAACCGCCTCTTTCTGAAAGCCATACGCCTCATACAGCGCAATCGCCGGGCCATTGGATGCACGCACCTCCAAGGTGATATCCTCGACGTTTTCTTCCTCTGCTTCCCTTAACAGCCGTTCCATCAGAAGCCGCCCATAGCCGCGCCCCCGGCACGCGCCGTGAACCGCGATCCGCATCAGCTCGCCTTCCCCGGCAATGACGCGGAAATTGCAGTAGCCACAGACGGTTTCATCCTCTTTCAGCACCCAGGCTTTATCCCAGCTGCTCGTCAGCAGATCCTGTAAAAGCTTCTCCGACCATGCATCCGAAAAGCATTCCAGTTCCAGTGCCCGGACCGCCGGAAGATCCCCCGGCTGTAAATCCACTATCTGAACACGAAGCCCTTTTTGCGTTCCCGTTTCTGCCGCCATTATTTCTTCTCCACAACCACAATACCGGCTGCCAGCTTATCCATCTCGCCCTGGCGCTCTGCGACCTCGCGCTCGCGCTCCGCCTGCGATTTCCGCAGATAATCCGGCTTGTGCTCGGCTGCCGTCTCAGTCTTTCCCTCTGCCAGATACACTGCGCCAAGCGCTGCCACCGCCGAAGCTCGCTGACGGCTCGCCTGTGCCGGTGCAAACGAATACGGCACCTTCATCTCTTCCTCGATCACCGCCCGGTTGACCGGCACACCGTCCCCCAGGAAAATCACGCGCTCGCCGCGCTCATTTAACTCGGCAATCAACGCATGGATATCCGTAATGTACTGTTCTTTCACAATCTCGAACTTCTCTTCATACCGATAGAGTCCCGTGTACACCTGCTGCCGTCTCGCATCCAGCATCGGGCAGATGAGCGCCGAAGCCCCGTACAGACAATATCCCATCGCATCCATCGTCGGCACATGGATCAGCGGCTTCCCAAGCGCCAGTCCCAGTCCTTTCGCTGTCGCAGAGCCAATCCGAAGCCCCGTAAAAGAGCCCGGACCGCCGGATACTGCGATTGCATCGATGCTTTCCAACGGCACCTCCAGCATTTTCACAATCTCATCAATCATCGGAAGAAGTGTCTGCGAATGCGTTTTTTTCAGATTCACCGTATATTCCGCCGTGATCACATCATCCGTAACAATAGCAACCGATGCCACCAGGGATGCGCTTTCGATTCCCAAAATTCTCATTTTCTCTTTCCTCCTGTCGCCGGCTACTGCTCGTTTACTGAAATTTTCCGGTAATCAAAGCCCTTTTCCAGATCCTTTTCAATTGTGATCTGGATCGGATGTTCCGGCAGGATCTCGCGGATGCGCTCCGACCATTCGATCAGGCAGATGCCCTCGCCGTAGAAATAGTCCTCATAGCCAATCTCATCCATCTCGTCCACATCGCCGAGACGATATACATCAAAATGGTAGAGCGGCAGGCGCCCATCGTCGTACTCCTGCACGATCGTGAAAGTCGGGCTGTTGACCGGTTCCTGAATTCCAAGTCCCGCGGCAAACCCCTGGGTAAAGACCGTCTTTCCTACGCCCAGATCACCATTCAAACAATACACCTGCCCTGCCTGGGCTTCCATTCCAAGCTTTTTTCCAAACGCATACGTCTCTTCCGGGCTGTTTGTTTCTATCATCATGCTCGAATTCCTCTTCTCTTTTCCTGCGGCAGATTTCTTGTAAGCATACTGAGAAAAATCTGCTCCTCCGAACCTCTGAACACGCGCTTCGGCATCAGGTATGCCTTGTCCCGATCCAGGTAAAGCACATAGATTCCCGCGATCTTTTTCACTTTTACCAGCTTATCCCAGCTGATCTCGCCCTTGCTGTTCGCCTGGCGGGTACGGATGCCCTCGTCTCCAATATGAAATACAATCTCAGCGCCCTTTTTCGCATCCCCGGCGGTGTGCTCTGCCTGTTTCCAGATTGCAAAAATCTGAAAGCCTGTCAAGGCAATCACACCCAGAATCACCAGGTTCGTCACCTGCGTTCCCAGACGTTCCTCGCTGGCTGCCGCCGCAATAATGACGAGCACCGTCAGTATGATGCTTCCGATTCCACGCATTCCCGCCCAGAAATTGTACATCGAATAAATAAAAATCTCTTTTGGCTGTATTTTTACACGTAAGTCCATTTTATCTTCTCCCTAATTTTCTATGCCTTATCCGCCGCCCCATTCCAGTCAGCGCTCCTGCATCCTATACCAACGGCTGAATCTGCCGTGGTTTACTTCGTCTCCCGGATTTTCATCGTCAGCGAAATGCGCTTCTTCGCCACATCAACCGCCAGCACCTTGACCTCCACGATGTCCCCGACGCTGACCGCCTCCAGCGGATGCTTGATATAGCGGTCTGTCATCTGGGACACGTGAACCAGACCATCCTGATGCACGCCGATATCCACAAACGCACCGAAATCAATGACATTCCGCACGGTTCCTTTTAAAATCATGCCCGGCTTCAAATCCTTCATTTCCAGCACATCCGTACGGAGAATCGGCTTCGGCATCTCCTCACGCGGGTCGCGCGCCGGTTTTTCCAACTCGCTCACGATATCGAGTAAGGTCGGCTCGCCGATCGAAAGCTCTTTTGCCAGCTTTGCCGTATCCGCGATCTCCTTGCGGATATTGCGGATGCCGCCCGCCGCGATCTCCTTCGGATCATGTCCAAGCTGCTTTAAAAGTGCCTCCGCTGCTTTATAGCTCTCCGGGTGCACACTCGTCGCATCGAGCGGATTCTTGCCGCCCTGGATCCGCATAAATCCGGCGCACTGTTCATACGCCTTCGGTCCCAGCTTCGCCACCTTCAAAAGCTCACGGCGCGTTGAAAATGCGCCATTCTCCTCCCGGTATGCCACGATATTTTTCGCAATCGTCTTGTTAATGCCGGAAATATAGGCGAGCAGCGGCGCCGATGCCGTATTCAGATCCACGCCGACCTTATTTACGCACGTTTCCACCACGCCCTGCAGCGCCTCGCTTAAATTTTTCTGGTTCATATCATGCTGGTACTGACCGACTCCAATGGATTTCGGATCAATTTTTACCAGCTCCGCCAGCGGATCCTGCAGGCGTCTCGCGATCGATGCCGCACTTCTCTGTCCGACGTCAAACTGCGGAAATTCCTCCGTCGCCAGCTTGCTCGCCGAATAAACCGACGCGCCCGCCTCATTGACGATGACATACTGAACCTTCTCCGGAATTTCTTTTAAGAGTTCCACGATGATCTGCTCAGATTCTCGGCTTGCCGTACCATTCCCCACTGAGATCAGGGAAATGCCGTACTTGCGGATCAGCTTTTTCACGATCTCCTTCGACTCTTCCACGCGGTTCTGCGGCGCAGTCGGGTAAATGACCGTCGTATCGAGCACTTTTCCCGTCTCATCCACAACCGCCAGCTTGCAGCCCGTCCGGAATGCCGGATCCCAGCCGAGCACCACACATCCTGCGATCGGCGGCTGCATCAGGAGCTGTTCCAGGTTCTTGCCAAATACCTGAATCGCGCCGTTCTCTGCCGTTTCTGTCAGCCCCGCGCGGATCTCGCGCTCGATCGCCGGTCCGATCAGGCGGCGGTAGCTGTCCAGAATCACTTCTTCCATCACGCGCGCCGCATCCCCATCCGGGCGGATAATCAGCTGTTTCTCCATATACCGGACAATCTGCTCCTCCGGCGCTATAAGCTTCACGCTCAGAATCTTCTCTTTCTCACCGCGGTTGATCGCCAGCACACGGTGTCCCGCCAGCTTTTTGACTGGTTCGGAAAAATGATAATACATCTCGTACACCGACTGTATCTTCTCATCCTTTGCGGATGCCTCCAAAAGACCGTCCTGCATCGTCTTTTTACGTGCGTAGTTGCGGTATTTTGCCATCTCGCTGATCTGCTCAGCCAGAATATCACGCGCGCCGTCTATTGCCTCTGAAACATCTGCAACACCCTTTTCTTCCGACACATACTTCGCCGCCTCCGCCTCCAGGCTGCCGCCCGCTTCCTGCTTGTAAATCCAGACTGCTAACGGTTCCAGCCCTTTCTCACGGGCAATTCCGGCACGGGTGCGCCGTTTCGGGCGGTACGGAAGATAAAGATCTTCCACCGCAACCAGCGTCGCCGCATCGCGGATCTGTTTCTCCAGCGCCGGAGTCAGCTTCTCCTGGGCGCGGATCGCACCGATCACCTGCTCCTTTTTATCCTCCAGATTCCGAAGATAGCGCAGTCGCTCATCTAGCTGGCGCAGCACCTCATCATTCAGGGAACCGGTCGCCTCCTTGCGGTAACGCGCGATGAACGGGATCGTGTTTCCCTCATCGATCAGCTTTACCGCCGCTTCGACCTGATTTCTCCCTATCTGAAGCTCTTCTTTCAATGCCTGTATAATATCCATGCAAAAACTCTCCTTCAATATCAATACGCTGTTTAATCATACCATTCCAGCGCATATTTCGCAAGTCAATGCCTAACTGGACAAGCGGCTTTATTCATGATACACTTTTATCGGATTCAATCCGCCAGATGGGCATAGATTTTGTTTTGCCCTATTCAGCGGCTGTCTCTAATTTTCAGAAAAGGATGTAGCTGTTTTCTTTTTTCACAGTTATGAAAGGATTAGATATACGATGAGTTATTACGATGAAACACCTTCTCCGAAGGAACATTCAGATACAAATGAAACCCGGCGCAATCGTTCGCGCCGCTATGCCACGATGTCAATGATGTGCGGCATCTTCGCATTTTTCTCCCTGTTTTTGAGTTTTTCCGCCGCGATTCTGCTCGGAATGTCGGCGAATGTACTGTTTGTCCTATCCAAGGAGGAAGGACAGCCGCGGCGCGGCAGCGCAGTGGTCGGGCTGATACTGGGAGTTATGTCTACTATCTTTGGAATAGTTGAGTTTTTCTGCCTGATCCAGGTGTACCATATGATTACAGATCCACAATATGCGCCGTTTTTTGATCAGGCAATGGAGTTGTATGAGAGTTTGATTGGTCCGTTACAATAAAATAATTGGCAAGGGGACCTTTTTCTGTGTATTTCTTGCGTTAAAAAGCACACCGCGTCATGAATGACTTTGGCGTGCTTTTTACTTTATATCCTATTTTGTATAGCGAATCGTCTGGCGGATATCTTCCTCGAATGCCGCTGCCAGTTTCCGGAAGCGTGCTTCGGTCATTTCTCCGGTTACGACCGCAAATTCGTCCATCTCCGGGAGTTCGATGGTTTCTGCCTCACCGAAGGCTGCACACACATCGGCAAGTTTGTCGGCTGATTTGCCTGCCAGTCGGAGGAAGTAGCTGAAGGTTACTTCGCCCATCGGTGCAACTGGCTGTTTTTCGTCGGTCCAGCCGGTCGGGATGTTGTCTTCCATGTGTCCGGCGATCTCTACGATGTCGCTGACGACTGCGCTGGCGGTCGGGAGTTTTCCGGCGCCGCTGCCGTAGAACATGACGGTTCCAAGTGTATTGCCACGAACCATGACTGCATTGTATACGTCATTGACTGCAAAGAGCGGATGATCCGGTCCGATCATCATCGGGCATACATAGACGCTGGCTTTATTGCCTTCCATGCGGCTGGTTCCAAACAGTTTAATCGAGGTTCCCAGCTTTGCCGCATATTTGAAATCGGTATCGGTAATCTTTGTGATGCCCTCGGTCGGCACATCTTCGTAATTTACTTCTTTTCCAGTTGCCAGTGAGGTAAGAATCGTGATCTTGCGGCAGGTATCGTAGCCTTCTACGTCTGCCTCCGGGTTGCGCTCTGCATATCCGAGTTCCTGCGCTTTCTTCAAGGCTTCCTCAAAGGTCTGACCTTCTCTTGCCATCTTGGTAAGGATGTTGTACCGTTTAAGATACCGCTGATTTCCTCGATCTTCTCGCCTGCAAGAGACTGGGTCAGCGGACGCAGAAGCGGGATGCCGCCGCCTACGCTGGCTTCAAAGAGGAAGTTTAAGTTCTTCTCGCGTGCAATCGCCAGAAGCTCGGTGCCGTGTGCCGCTACAAGTGCCTTGTTGGAGGTCACAACGTGCTTACCGGCTAACAGGCACGCTTTTGCAAACTTGTATGCCGGATTGACGCCGCCCATCGCCTCTACAACGATCTCTACGTCTTCGTCTTTTTCAATGATCTCAAAATCATGAACAATCTGCGCTTCGTGCGGATCACCCGGAAATTCACGCAGATCCAGAATATATTTTACTGCAATCTCTTTGCCGGTTTTTTCTGTGATTTTGTCTTTGTTGGTTTCTAATACTTCTACGACTCCGGAACCAATTGTTCCATAGCCCATCACTGCTACCTGAATCATAATCTTTACTCCCTGGCTATAATTTTTACGTTGTGTACTCCCGAATTTTCTTCCATCTCTTCGACCATATGCGATATATTTCCGGTATCCGAACGGACTTCCACGCTGAGTGTCAGCGTCGCCACATTGTTGACCGGAATACTCTGATGAATCGTCAGAATATTTGCCTTGTAAATCGCTACGATATGAAGAAGATCCGATAAAAGTCCCTGTTCATCATCCATCTGCAGCACCATGGTAATCGTCTTGCCCTTGGCGTTGTCATAAAATGGAAAAATATCGTCCTTATACTTGTAAAAGGAACTCCGGCTGATCCCCAGCTGGTCGGTCGCCTCCTGAATCGTCATCGCTTTTTCTGACGCAATGAGCTTCTTCGCTTCCGCCACCTTCAAAAGGACTTCCGGCACTGCTTTCTGCTTTAACAGATAATACTTTGTTTTTTCTTCCATTCCATCTCCGCTTGTGTACGCACCAGAAATACATTTGTGTTTACCAGAAAGATATTATCACATTTATTGACACTCTGCAATCTATTTCTTTCATTATAGTCGAATTGTATCTGTAAAAAAACAGCCCAAACTGACGGCACTCGACAGAGCGCTTTCTTCTCTGTCAAACTTTTGTGCCGCCAATCCAGGCTGATTTATCTTCTTTTACGCCTCTTCTGTCTTCTGGTTTTTCAGACTGATCCACTTTAAATACGCACTGATAAACAGATCAATATCTCCATCCATCACCGCGTTCACATTACCATTTTCGGCGTTCGTCCGGTGATCCTTGACGAGCGTGTACGGCTGCATAACGTAGGAACGGATCTGGTTTCCGAAGTTGATGTCCTTGACATCGCCGCGGATGTCGGACAACTTCTCGGCATTTTCCTGTTGTTTGAGCAGGTACAGCTTTGCCTTTAACATCTGCATCGCCTTGTCCTTGTTCTGGAACTGGGAACGCTCATTCTGGCACTGTACGACGATACCGGTCGGCAGATGCGTGATACGGATCGCGGAGGACGTCTTGTTGATATGCTGTCCACCGGCACCACTCGAGCGATAAGTATCGATCCGCAGATCGTCCGGATTAATCTCCACATCCAGATCTTCTTCAATATCCGGCATGACATCACAGGAAACGAATGAGGTCTGACGCTTGCCAGCCGCGTTGAACGGGGAAATACGGACCAGACGATGGACGCCTTTCTCCGATTTCAGGTAGCCGTAGGCATTTTCGCCGTTGACCTGCAGTGTGATGGACTTAAGTCCCGCCTCGTCGCCGTCCAGAAAATCAAGCACCTCGGTCGTAAAGCCCTTTTTGTCCGCCCAACGCTGGTACATACGATACAGCATACTGCACCAGTCCATCGCTTCGGTACCGCCCGCGCCCGCGTTCAGCTTAAGGATCGCGTTGCAGCCGTCGTACTCGCCGGACAGGAGTGTCTTTGTGCGGAGTTCTTCCAGCTCTTTGACGAACTCATCTAACATCTCCTGAATCTCCGGAATCATCGCCGGGTCATTTTCCTCATAGCCCATCTCGATCATGACCTGGATATCCTCATACTGCTGTTCAAGGTGCTTGTAGCCATCCACGGTATCTTTGAGATTTTTCGCCTCACGGACCGTCTTGGTCGAGCGCTCCGGATCATCCCAGAAGCCCGGTTCTTCCATTGATTTGTCAAGCTCCGTGATGCGGCGCTCCTTATTTTCCAGATCCAGGGAATCCTTGACCTCTTTCAGCGTCTCATCGTAGGTTGATAACGTATACTTAAACTGATCTAATTCAACCATGCTCTCACCTTCTCCATTCTCATCTATCTGCTGCCATTTTCCTCAACGGTTCAGCATTCTTTCAGTTATATTTTGTTACGGATCACACACATATAGACCGTAACTCTTTTTTATATTTGGAAAAATTCCCGGAACCAGGTATTTCGCCATAGTTTCGGGAATTTTCTGCACAGACTGCTGCAAAATCACGGCAGCCTGCCTTCTTTCATCTATTAATTCTTCGCGTACAGCTTCCGTCCACAACACTGTTTGTACTTCTTGCCAGAACCGCATGGGCACGGATCGTTCGGGTAAATCTTCTTCTCCTCACGCTTCTTCGGTGCCTGCACGGTGCTGTCGTCACGGTTGGTTCCCGTTACCTTGGCAGCCGGTTCACGCTCGACCTTCTGCTCTGCACGGATGTGGAACAGAATACGGACGGTATCCTCACGGATCGCTGCCGTCATGCTGTCGAACATCTCATAGCCGCTCATCTTATACTCAACCAGCGGGTCTCTCTGACCATATGCCTGCAGACCGATGCCTTCGCGCAGCTGATCCATATCGTCGATATGAGCCATCCACTTTGCATCAACCACTTTCAGAAGGATCACGCGCTCCATCTCGCGTACCTGTTCCGCGCTTGTAAACTCTGCCTCGCGTGTCTCATAAAGCTTCGTTGCCGCCTCTTTGAGCATATGTTTCAGCTCATTTTTCTTCATATGCTGCTGATCTTCCGTCAGCTGAATCGGCTCTAACGGGATAACCGGAAGCAGCAGGGAATTTAACTCGGACAGATCCCACTCAGCCGGTTCCTGCTCATCAGAGATGGACATATCTACGGCGTTTTCTACGATATCCGTGATCATCTTCATGATAACGGAACGCATATTCTCGCCATCCAGTACACGGCGGCGCTCTGCGTAGATTGCCTCACGCTGCTCGTTCATAACCTCGTCGTATTTTAACAGGTTCTCGCGGATACCGTAGTTGTTGGTCTCGATCTTCATCTGTGCTTTCTCAATCGCCTTGGAAAGCATCTTGTGCTCGATCTGCTCATTCTCCGGTACGCCCATGGCGTTGAACATATTCATCAGACGCTCTGAACCGAAGAGACGCATCAGGTCATCCTCCAGGGACAGGTAGAAACGTGATTCACCCGGATCGCCCTGACGTCCGGCACGACCGCGCAGCTGGTTATCAATACGTCTGGACTCATGACGCTCTGTACCGATAATCTTTAAGCCGCCCAGTTCTCTGGAAATCTCATCCAGCTTGATATCCGTACCACGGCCTGCCATATTAGTCGCGATCGTAACGGCACCATGGATACCTGCATCTGCTACGATCTCAGCCTCCAGCTCATGGAACTTCGCATTTAATACCTTATGCGGAATGCCGCGTCTTGTCAGCATCTTGCTCAGAAGCTCGGAAGTCTCGATCGTAATGGTACCAACCAGAACCGGCTGTCCAGTTAAAAGTCCAAGAAGCGCACCTACAAGAACAGGCTGTCCCTTTTCATGGGCTGCTGCCACTTCCTCGACAACCGCATGGAATTTCTCTTTTTTCGTCTTATAAACCGCATCCTCGTAATCAATACGCTGTACCGGGCGGTTCGTCGGGATGGAGATAACGTCCATCTGGTAAATGTTACGGAACTCCTTCTCCTCGGTCTGTGCCGTACCGGTCATACCAGCCTTCTTGTTGAACTTGTTGAAGAAGTTCTGGAAGGTAATGGTTGCCAGCGTGCGGCTCTCACGGCGCACATGTACGTGCTCCTTCGCCTCAATCGCCTGATGGAGACCATCGGAATAACGGCGTCCCGGCATGATACGTCCGGTAAACTCATCGACGATCAGAACCTCGTCATCTTTTACCACGTAGTCCTTATCGCGGAACATCAGGTAGTTGGCACGCAGTGCCAGGATGATGTTGTGCTGGATCTCCAGGTTCTCCGGATCCGCCAGGTTCTCGATGTGGAAGAAATCTTCAACCTTCTTCACACCAGCCTCGGTCAGGTTGACTACTTTATCTTTCTCATTGACCACGAAATCGCCTGTCTCCTCGATCTCCTCGCCCATGATGGCTGCCATCTTGGAAAATTCTGCTGATTCCTCGCCCTTTTCCAACTGACGTGCCAGAATATCGCAGACCTCATAGAGCTTCGTGGACTTGCCGCTCTGTCCGGAAATGATAAGCGGGGTTCTCGCCTCATCGATCAGGACAGAATCGACCTCATCGATGATCGCATAGTCCAGATTCCGCATAACCATCTGCTCTTTGTAGATCGCCATGTTGTCACGCAGATAATCGAAACCAAGCTCATTGTTGGTAACGTAGGTAATATCACAGTTGTAAGCTTCCCGGCGCTCGTCGGAATTCATCGAGTTTAAAACCACGCCGACCGTCAGACCGAGGAATCTGTGAACCTCGCCCATCCACTCTGCATCTCGTTTTGCCAGATAGTCGTTGACGGTAACGATGAATACACCCTTTCCAGCCAGCGCATTTAAGTACGCCGGTGCGGTGGAAACCAAGGTTTTACCCTCACCAGTACGCATCTCTGCGATACGTCCCTGATGCAGGACGATACCACCGATCAGCTGAACCGGGTAATGCTCCATATTTAATACTCGTCTCGCCGCCTCACGCACGGTTGCAAATGCCTCCGGCAGAAGGTCGTCCAGCGTCTCGCCGTTCGCAAGGCGCTCTTTGAACTTGCGCGTATTGTCGCGCAGTTCGTCATCCGATAAGGCAGTCATCTGCTCGCGCATACCTAGAATCTTATCCACGATCGGGCGGATCAGCTTCAGCTCGCGTTCGCTGTGGGTACCAAACACTTTCTCTATCAGATTCATGCTTTTCTCTCCTATTTCTTACATTCTAAATCTAGTTATTTTATTTCATTCCATCATAAATGATATGTTTTAATACATAAAGATCATATAGGCATAGTTATACAATCTTATTTATTCTAACACTAACGGGGATTTTATTCAATGATTTCATTATTTTTTTACATTTACGCTGCGCACGCGCCCGGCTGAGATAATCCGAACCTGCCGTACCCGGAAAATCCCAGCCATAAAACAAGACCCTCCATACACGAACAAAGGGACCTGCTTACCTCGCTTCCAGCATGGTAAACAAATCCCTGTTTCTATGAAATATATCCCCCGAAAATACCTATTTATTATTTTGCTTTTTTCAGTTCCTCAATCCCGCCGCCTGCTTCCAGAATCCGGGAAAATTCTTCTTCTTTTGCCGCTGACTTCTCCGCTTTTTCAAGCACTTCCTCGACAAGCTCATTCGGAACGATGCAGACACCGGAGCCGTCTGCCACGATCAGATCGCCCGGCATGACAAGGCAGCCGCAGAGGCTGACCGGTCCGTTCACTTCTGCACACTCCATGCGGTATTTTCCGGTCATCGGCGTCACGCCGCAGGAAAAGACCGGGAAATCCATTCGGCTGATCTCCTCCGTATCGCGGCAGCTTCCATAGGCGATGCAGCCAGCAAATCCCCGCACTTTTGCCAGATGGCAGCTCTGTCCGCCGATGTTGGAATATTCCAGATTTCCGCCGAAATCGGACACCAGCACATCGCCCGCCTCGCCCAGGTAGAAAATATCCTTCGTGGACATCAAAATCTTATCTTTGTCTCGCTGTCCCTGCGTCGCCGTCTTGCGAGACGGGATGCTGCGAACCGTGACAGCTGTTCCCACCAGGCGTGAGCCTGCCTTGACTGGCTTTAAGCAGGTGTTTGGAACAGCACCGTGAATGCCGTAAGTATCCAGAATGTCCGATACAGCCGTACTCATATCTTCCAGCGCATAGTAGCGGTCAATCACCTCTTTGCTGGTACGTGGAATCTGAATCTGCACAATCTTTTCGCGCGGAACTGTGCCCCAGATGCGCCCTTCTGCCTTATATGTTTCATAATCAGCGTCTCTCTGCGCCTGCATTTCTTCTATATTCATAGACTCTCTTTCCCTTTCTTTTAAACTATTTCTCACGTTTTGGCTGTTTCAATCTTTCACGACTGATTATACACCCGCAGTCCCCGCCCCATCGGGCATCCGGGATTCCGGGCGTACAGACAGGATTCAGCGTCTACTCACAATACTCACAAGCAACCGCCCGATTCCCATTTTTATTTTGCGTTTTTGTAAAAGTTAATCAAGCTTCCCGCCAGCAGAACTTCCTTCTCTGCCTCGGTCACATCCTTGAGTTCCAGCATAAGCTTCCGGCTACTGCCGTCTGTTCCGATAACGGTTGCTTCAAATTCCTTTGCATCCTTTTCAACTGCTTCACGGATACCCGGCAGATATACATACTCGCCAGCTTCCAGATTAATTTCCGCCTCATCACAGGTAAATGGAAGGATACCCCAGTTGACGCAGTTGCTGCGGTAACGCTTGGTTGCGTACTCGATACAGATGTCAGCCAGACCGCCAAGCACCTTCTGACAGCTTGCTGCATACTCGCGGGCAGAACCATCACCCGGACGTTTTGCATACAGTACGGAACCAATACCGGTTGTCTGCATCAGCTCCTCAAGCGATGTTGTAACGCCAGCTGCCTGCAGTACCTGATAAAATTCACCAGCCTTAGCGCTGTCACCAGCCAGACGAGCTTTCTCATACTCCTGTGCCGCTTTCGCACGGCCAACATACTTCGGATCCTTACGAATCAGGGTAAATTCTGAAATCTTGTACGGATTAGAACGATAGGAGGCTGTCTCACCGGACGGAATCAGTTCGTCTGTGGTGGTCACTTCGTCACGGATTACGCTGGCTACCTGTAATAACAGATTTTCTTTTAACGGCTCCATCTCCGGCCAGTCCTTGATGGACGGTCCATAAACGATCTCTGTCTCCGGTTTTGCTTTTCCAAATCCATTGTATACAATGTTCTCGTAAATGTGCTCATTGAATTCATAGGATGGTGTTTCAAATACAACCGGGCAGTTCTCTGCAGAGGTTAAATAGCCGCCATTAAATGCAGTTGCCGCGATTGACTTGGAATCCATCAGTGCAACCGATGCGATCTGACCGGTTGCCGGGTTGCTTCCCTCACGGTTCGGGAAGTTACGAGTGCTATGACGGATACAGAAATCATTGTTTCCAGGTGCATCCGATGCGCCGAAGCACGGTCCGCAGAATGCTGTCTTCACACGCACCCCATATCCCATCAGGTCATTTAAGACACCGATTTTGTTTAACTCATACATAATCGGCTGAGATGCCGGATAAATATTGAATGGGAAGGTTCCCAGTCCTTTGTCCATCTTCTTCGCGATCTGGTCAACCGCATAGATATTTTCGAAGGAACCGGCTGCACAGCCTGCGATCGCCGCCTGATCAACCTTGATCTTGCCGTCATGAATCTTGGAGCAGAGATCCAGATGAATATCCTTGTTATTCTCGAAAACACGCTCTGCCTCTTTTTCTACCATCTTTAAATATTTCTCCGGTTCAGCGATGACATCTGCCAGCGGATATGCATTGCTTGGATGGAACGGAAGCGCAATCATCGGAACGATCGTATCCAGATTTACCTCTACTACGCCGTCATAGAGTGCTACATTGCCCGGAACCATCTCCTTGAAGCCCTGCGGACGCTTGTGAATCTCAAAATACTCTTTTACCTTATCATCCGTCGCCCACACAGAAGACAGACAGGCAGACTCGGTTGTCATCGTATCAATACCGTTTCTGAAATCCATTGAGAGGCTGTGTACGCCCGGTCCAATGAACTCAAGGACTTTATTCTTCACAAAATTATTCTTAAATACCTTGCCGATGATGCTCAAAGCCACATCCATCGGACCAACCCACGGCTTCGGGGTACCGGTTAAAAGAACGGCAATCACACCCGGATAGTCGATCTCATAGTATTTTCCCAGCATTGCCTTTGCAAGCTCCGGACCGCCTTCGCCGATGGAGACAGAACCCTGTGTACCATAACGGGTGTGGGAATCGGATACAATCGACATATCGCCGGAGTTAACGATCATCTCACGCATGTACTGATGGATGACTGCCTCATGCGGCGGAACGAAGATACCACCGGATTTGCGGCAGGCAGATTCTGCATATTTGTGGACATCGGTGTTAATAGTACCTCCGACTGCACACAGACAGTTATGGCAGTTTGTAAATACACACGGCATCGGGAACTCTTTCAGACCGCTTGCGTAAGCTGTCTGGAGAATGCCGACGTAGGTATTGTCATACACACCCATAGAATCAAACTGGATTTCCAGATGTTCCATATTGTCTGAGTGATTGTGTTTTGAAAGCACCTGCCAGGTCAGTGTTTCTTTCTTTGCTGCTTCTTCAGAAAGCTTTGCAGCTTCCTCTGCACTTGCAATGTGATCGTTATTTATAATGAATTGTTTTCCCTCATGTAAGGTTACCATATATGTACTCCTTTCGTTACGATTCGTGCCAATCGAATCATTCTCATTTTTCTGCTAAAAATCGGCTTTTCAATTCAAAAATATCTCGGCTTTTTTCTCTACCGGGTCTTAAATACTATGCAGACGGGGCTCTCCGTTTCTACTACCACCGGATTTTCCTGTAAACTTCCATTCTCATTTCTCTTGAAGCATACAATGGTGTCTGTTACCTCATTGGCTGCAGCAACCCACTCTCCATCCGGACTGACAGTCAAAAATCTTGGCTGTTCACCGCCGGTCTTAATGTTCTGCATCCAGCTCATCCGGCCTGTCTCAGCGTCAAGATGGTACACGCTCACGCTGTCATGCTTGCGGTTCGATACGTACAGGGTCTTTCCCTCTGCATCCATATCGATAGCGCTCGCCCAGCCGTCTCCAGCATAGTCCTCCGGCAGACTCGTCAAAATCTGCATCGGCTCCAGCGTTCCCTCGTTCTCATCAAACCGGTACGCCGCTACCGTACTGTCTTTCTCATTCACGCAATAGCAGAAACGATTGCTCGGTGCAAATACGCAGTGTCTCGGCTCTGCCCCTGTGCGTCCCTTGATGGCAAAATGCTCTCTCAGTGTTCCTTCTGTTCCGTTTGTTTCAAATAATGTAATTTTTCCGACACCCTGAAGCCGTCCCTGGGATGGAACTGCCAGCCAGCGTCCGCTCCGGTCAAGCATCGTCTGATGCGGATGAGAAATATAACCCGGACCGCCGTTACCGGAAATGAAATACAATTCCTTGATTTTTCCAAGACTTCCATCCTTCAGCACCGGAATCAGTGAAACTGCACCGGTCTGTAAATTTGCCACATACAACCATTTTCCGCTTCTGTCAAGCACCAGATGCACCGGATTCGTTCCATGTGTGCCCACTGTATTGCAGTAGACAAGTTTTCCATCCGGCTGGATTCGATAAGCGCTGACTTCGCTGTAATCACCATGAATGGTATACAGCATGTCCTGTGCTTCATTCAGACAAAAATAGGACGGATTCACCGGACCTTCTAAAAGTCCAACCGGTTTCCAGGTTCCATTTTCTATTTCGAAAATACGGATGCCTTTGCCGCGGGCGTTGCGCTCCTTGGTGGTGCGGCATCCTACATATGCGAACTGTTTCATGGTAGATTCTCCCTTTCCTTAAACTTTCACTTAACGTTTGTTCAGAAACCTGCCTGTTCCATTTTCAACACCAAATCCATTCAAAATGGCATTCAAGTTTCTGAACTTCGGCTTTCTCCTCTTGACTCTGTCAATTATCCAACAAAACTTGTCACTCCGATAAAGGTCAGTACACACACAATCACAACGACCGTCGCGGACAGTGCGAACAGAGTACCGAACATCTTCTGCTGCTCCTTATCGCTGCAGTCCGTCTCCTGTGCATAGCTTGCCAGAATCAGGCTGCCGCCGGTTGAAAGCGGGCTGATACCTGCAACAGTTGCGCTGCACACGATTGCAGTGATAATCTGCATGACGGATGCACCACCTACCTGGGATGCGATATCCGGAACCGTCGGAATCAGAGTCGGGAATACAACGCCGTTTGCACTGGAGAACCAGGACATTAAGCCTGCCGTAAAGCCCATGATCGAACCAGCCGTCCGCTTCGTCATAAAGGATGCCAGGATGGAGGAAAGCAGGTCGATGCCGCCCATTGTCTGGGTAATATTCATCAGGACATTGACGCCTGCAATCAGAATCAGAACACTCCACGGAATCGCCTTGATCGCTTTTTTCTCATCTGCTGTACCAAGTAAAATCAGAATCATTGCCAGTGTGAAGCAGAGAAGTCCTACATCATAGGAGAAGCCGACAACCAACACAACCATGATTACCAGAGCAATCAGGCTGAGCCACTGATTCCGCGTAAATTTCTCCACCTTTTTCTCGCCGCTCTCTGCATTTCCGCGCAGCTTGTAGCCGCCTAAAAGGATATACATCGCAACTGCACAGACAAAATTGCTGACGCTGACACCGATGAAAATATTGTTGATGGAACCTTCAATTCCCATCTCTGTCATCATATCACCTACGATAATACCTGTCAGGGCAATCGGGGAAGCCGTTCCGCCGACCGCACCGAGAATCGCCATGACACCCATCAGAATCGGACTTACCTTCATCTGTACTGCCAATGCGACTGCAAAAAGGACGGTAACCGACTGCACGCTGATCGCGCCCGGTCCGGCTGCAGATAAACCAAAACTAACTACATAAATGATAATCGGTACTAAAAATAAATGTTTCCCGCAAAGTCCTATCAGACGATCCGATATCTTTTCCAGAGTTCCATTCTGCTGTAAGAGGCTGAAAAACAGCATCGTTCCGAGCAGGGTTGCAAACAGCTTAAATGGAAATCCTTTATAGATATCTGACGCACCTATGCCGCCAATTTTTCCCAGTATCAAAGCCAGACCGAAGCAGACCAGACCTACATTTGTTTTCTTCACAAATCCAAGTACAATCGCCCCAATCAGGCATCCAAGTGCTACTACCTGAAGTCACATAATCATTCTCCCTCTTCTATCTTGTGTTTGTTGCCAGGTTACCTTTATTCTTTTACGACGTCCATTGCAATGTGGCAAAGCTTGCTTTTTTACTTTTCCAGCTATCTTCCATTTTCATTTCTTGCATTAGTCTCTCACATACACCCAGCCGTCCATGATACGTCTCGCCGTCCGTGTCACGCCGCCCTTGCTGACTTTTTCGCCGTCCATCTTAACATCCACTTCGGTCACGCCACTCGCATGTCCCAGACGGATAATATCCTGATCCGGCGCCGGGTTGACAATCTCATTGACGATTGTGCCTGAAATCCGTGCTGCTGCGCCTGTTCCGACTGCTACAGTCATCGGGTACGCCTTGTGAAGTGCGCCGACCGAGATCGCCCGGCAGCAGAGATCCATCGTATCCGCTTTTACTTCATTTCCATCCATATTGATGTAGTCTTGCGGAGCAGAGACGATGGAAACCTTCGGAGCCGACGTCGATTTCGTCCGCGCGTCCTCCCAGTTCTCCACGAAACCGCATTTCACTGCCACCATGCCGCGGATACGCTCGATGTGTTCCATCACATCTTTATTCTGATTCAGTTCCGTAAGCTCGGATCCCTTAATTCCCAGATCCGATGCTTTGATAAATACCATCGGGTTCGAACAATCAAGTACAGTCACTTCCGCCGGACCATATTCCGGTACATCGAATACCTCTTTTTTCTGCCCGGTCGGGAACAGCTTTCCGGTCTTGGAACCAGCCGGATCCTCAAAATACATATCGATGCGGGAACCTGTTCCCGGAACCCCCTGAATTACCTCGTCGCCGTGTACCATCGCATGGCCGTCCTCAACGCGGACATGTTCCTCAATGATCTTATTGGTGTTCGTATTTAACACGCGCACCACCGTGATCGGCTCAACCGCCGGAACCAGACCTTCATCAATCGCAAACGGACCAACCGCCGATGAGATGTTTCCGCAGTTTGCACTTCCGTCCACTCTCGGAATCACGATATCCACCTGACGGAATGTGTATTCCACATCCACGCCCGGCTTGTCAGACGGTGCAATGATCGCAATCTTGCTGGTCGAGGAAACCGTTCCTCCCATGCCGTCAATCTGCTTCACATCCGGGGTACCCATGACTTTCAGGAAAATATCATCCCAAAGACTCTTATCCTCCGGCAGATCCTTCTCGTGGAAAAATACCGCTTTGCTGGTACCTCCTCTCATGTAGACACATGGATATTTTTTCATGTACATAATTCTCCTCCTTCTCCTATAAATGTACTCTCGGAATCTTTCTGTGTTTGATTTTGCGAGATGATTTTTTGTCAGTTGTGCCCAAATTTCTGAGGCGTTGGCGTTGCGTCCGCCTCTGAAATTCGGGTGCGGTTGGCGGAAAATCAGCCACAAAATTTTAA
>ERZ791895.609-NODE-609-length-22491-cov-44.225620_pt1 | contig 22491 bp, 24 predicted proteins | sample MGYA00510153_ERZ791895 | MGnify/ENA primary metagenome ERZ791895 (study PRJEB30046, sample SAMN00792064) | human gut metagenome | study: EMG produced TPA metagenomics assembly of the A metagenome-wide association study of gut microbiota in type 2... | reverse complement strand
TACCCTCCTTTGGCAGAATCATTAGTTTACATAACTTTATTTCAGCAAGGACTTTGGTAAGTAGGTAAGCCCCTTACAGGGCTTACCCCTCTCAGAACCGGACATGCAGCTTTCCCGCATCCGGCTCCCTGCAAAGCTAATACATCTACAGTTATCCGTATATACTGACATAAATACGTGGCCGCACAAGCGGGAACTCCCTCACCGGAGACCTGCTCACCGTAGGTATGTTTGTGGCGCTGGACTTTGTTTGGGACAGAGCCAAAGCCGACCGTACAGAAGAAAAAGCCATCTTCATCGATGAGTGCTGGCAGCTTCTATCCGGCGCCGGTGCTGCTGGTGTAAGATTGGCCGGCGATTTTCTTTTGGAAATTGCCAAAACCATACGCGGTTACGGCGGCGCCTCGATTTTTGCAAGCCAGGATCTTGCCGATTTCTTTGACCTTGACGGCGGCAGATTCGGTAAGGGCATCATCAACAACTCCAAGACCAAGATCATTCTGAATCTGGAGGACGACGAAGCCCAGCGGGTACAGGAAGCCCTGCACCTGTCCGATGCTGAAACAATGGAGATCACTCACTTTGAAAGAGGTCACGGTCTGATTTCTACCAATAACAACAATATTATGGTGGAGTTCAAAGCCAGCCCTCTGGAAAAGGATCTAATCACTACCGACCGCCGCGAACTGCGTGAAATCGTAGAGCGAAAACGCCGTGAACAATCCACATCTGCCGAACAGCAGATATAACAATTTGAAAAGCGAGGTGATTCCCATGTGCAATTTTCCTGCCAGACGCCGCTATGCGTCTGCTTTGCGTCTGTATTACGCCTAAAAGCCAGTTTTGCCAGCCAGATCATCTTTTGGCTTACACTGACTGGCTTTCCTTCCTATTTAATGCGTCTTGAATACGCCTATATTACGCCATTGGAGGTGATACCCATGAAGACCAGGGCTGAAATCTATGGAAATGAAGCTGCGGCTCTGCTGCGGATCGTCACGATGTATCCCGGTCTCAATATGCAGCAGCTTCTTTGCTTTCACCCTGGCAAAGAAGAAATCATCAAGACCCTGCTCTCCCATCTGCAAAAGCAGGGCCGTATTTTTCAAACTGATGCAGGCGGTTACTTTCCGTCTGGTTGGGCAGCAAAATCAGACAGCTCCCTGATACGGGCTGCCTGGGTACTCTTGGATTTTATCGGGCAGGTGGAATACCATGCTCCCGGTGATTTTCCGGTCAAGCTTATCTTCTTTGCAAACGGTGAACTATACGAAATCGTCTACGCAGCTTCCGGCCAGGAGGCCCTAATCAACCATGCGCTTCGGGATGACCGCAGCGGTGGACGCCGCATCATTTTGGTCGATAATCCGGAAGACATTCGCCGCATTGACTGCCCTGGCATTTCCGGTTTCTGCACCGTGGATGCAGCGGGCCAGGTGCATTACTTTAAGAAAACAGGAGGAACTTGATTGGAACGAAAAATCATCTCACACCGAATCGGAAGCATTCTTGATGATATATCCCGTTTGAGCAATGCTCTTTACGCGATGGATACCACGGATATTCAGCGCTATCCGGACAACTATGAAGTCTTATCCACTGACGCCGCCCTGCGGGCAGAGAAAATTGCCTGCAGGCTGCGGCATTTGATATATTCCAGCACCACCATCCGCAAAGGCGATTACCTGACATCCGCCGGTATTGTACACGGAATTGAGGTTGTCTATGAGGACGGTGTACTGGAGGTCACCCTGCCTGGTCTGCTCCCAAAACGCAAGCAGAGGCAAAACACTGAGTTTCTGCTCGACCCGTTCTACTTCTCATTGGAGCAATACGCCAAAGAGCATCCCATGCCCCGCTTCAGCGATTGTGTGGTGTGCTTTACGCAGGTTTATGACCAGTGCCTTCCCACCCGGCGTATCCGTGACTACGACAATCTGGAAGAAAAGCAGCTTCTGGATGTCCTCTCCACCTTCGTCATGGCTGACGATACCGGCCTGCTCTGCGATGCCTACAACACCGCTGCGCTGGGCGAAAAGGACTGTACCAGAATCAGTGTCATGGAAAAAAAGCGGTTTCCCGCCTGGCTTGCTGAGCATGAAAACACCCTAAAATCCATCTCGGATTTTTGAGCATTTTCAGCCATTGCTTGTCCGACCTGCCGCAACATCGTATTTCGCCCCGGATTTCGGGGCTTTTTTCTGTCGTTACACCACGGATTTTTACCGAAGTTCCTTGCAGTCTCGGTAAAAGCCACACACCACAAGGAGGTGATCACTTGGGAAATTCCCACAGCCAGACACGATGGCGTACAGGCTTCTCTCTCTGACTGCCATCTCCGGCGAGTTCCCCACAGACCAGCTTAACAGACTTCCCGGCAGTCCGTATTATCTGGAGTCTGTTGTCACTGCACTGAAAAAAGACGGGCTGCTGCGTACCTATTACCGGGATAAACTGCGCGGCTACCGTCTGGGGCCGCGAGCCAAAGCCACTCTGCTGGAAAGCCGGCCGGACAGGTTTGCCAGCTACCTGACAGGAGATACCGACACTAACCGTTTGAAATGCGAAATTGACCGAAGACTCCGGCTACACCGCCTGGCAGAAACCTATGTGACCATGGATAATGCGGGTGTATGTGTGTATCGGGATGAAAAACCGGCAATTTTTGCGCCGGAGGGTTACGCTGGCGGCAGGATTGTCTATCCTGCTTTTTTCAGTTCCAGAGAAGTGAAAGAAATGGGGATTGACACCACGAAGATCCGCAGTTCCCGCTCCACTGGAATACTCCTTGCGCCCTCCGGCATCTTCGTGACCTACAACAGCAGCAGCAGCGCCCTGATGAAGTGGCGCTACAAATCGGAAATGCGGGTCAAGGCATTGATTTGGAGCGTAATCTGCCAACAGCGCCTGTCCCCACAGTTTCGCCATGAGGATGTTCATGGACTGATTCTGGGCAACAGCATGGATCTGGCTTACCAGATTTTGACCAGCACCGGAGGACGCAAACATGATTTCTTCATGCTGGATGGCAGCTATGAGCATTTTCTTTATCTTACCAACGACCATCAGGGGGAGGTGATACTTGCACTGCTGTGCGACCCTGGGAAAACTGCGGAGCTGGATCGCATTCTGCTCCAAGGTCTTACTGCGAGGCAGCCCGGACTGGCTATTGAGCATGACGGCATTTCACCGGATGGCTCACCAGTCCTATTTGGCTATTTCTGCGATCTGCCTCGTATCGCACGCTTTAACACCTCTCTCGAACTATCCGAGCGCCCGGGCACACTGATCTGCTTTGACTTCCAGGCAGAGGTACTTCACAGCTACTGCGGTTCCCGGATGCGCTTCCAGACCATTGATTTCACAAAATTCGAGGGGAGGTTATTCCCATAAACAAGAAAAAACTAATCGTGAGCCTGATTGCAGCGCCCTTTGCCATTCTTGCAATCCTATACGCAGGCGGCTTTCTGGCACAGCTTTTGGGTAACTATGCAACCTGGAAACAGGGCGGCGGTATTCCCGGCGATGGTACTTCACCGCTGGCCGTTTCGCCCGACTTCCTTCTCTGCCTTTCCTCTGTGCTCCGACCGCCTTATGGCGTGTATGGCATTTTGATCTGCATTGGCTTGTTAGCAGTGCTGCTCATCATGGTCATGCGCATGGGATATGGTGATGCCGGCGAGTATGATGAAGACCGTAATTTCTCCTACTCCGCCAAAGGCACTTATGGCACCTCCGGCTGGATGTCCCGCAAAGAAATGTCCGGCGTACTGGATCTGGTGCCCGATCTGCGCAAACACAAGGGTATTGTACTGGGTATGCTGGATGGCAAAGCAGTCTGCATACCGGAAGATACCAGAATCAACAGTAATCTGGCAGTCTACGGCGCCAGTGGTTCCATGAAAACCCGTTCGTTTTGTATGAACCGTATCCTTCAGGCCACTGTCCGAGGCGAAAATGGCGCCGGAGAATCGCTGATTATCTGCGATCCCAAATCGGAATTGTACGAGAAGTCAAGCGAATTTCTCCGCAGCCGGGGCTATTGTGTCAAGGTATTCAACCTCGTTTCGCCTGAAAACTCAGATTCCTGGTGTTGCCTTGCCGAAGTTGAGGGACAGGAACTAATGGCCCAGCTTTTTGTAGATGTCATCATCAAGAACACCACGAACAACGGCAAGAGCGACCATTTCTGGGATGCCTGCGAGATGAATCTGCTCAAGGCCTTGGTGCTGTATGTGGATCAAGGCTATGCGGAAGAAAACCGCAACATTGGCGAAGTCTACCGGCTGCTGACCCTCAATGGGGAATCCCAACTTGACACATTGTTCGAAGCGCTTCCTTCCACTCATCCTGCCAAAGCACCCTACAGCCTGTTCAAACAGGCCAGTGACACAGTGCGAAGCGGCGTGATTATCGGTCTGGGCAGCCGCCTGCAGGTATTCCAGTCTGAGCTGATCAAAAAAATTACCGCTAAGAATGAGATCGATCTGGAGCTTCCGGGTCAGCAGCCCTGTGCCTACTTCCTCGTTACCAGCGACCAGGACAGCACCTTTGATTTTCTGGCCTCGCTGTTTCTATCTTTCTGCTTCATCAAACTGGTGCGATATGCAGACCACAACTGCGAGGGCGGCAAACTGCCTGTGCCTGTCCATATCCTTGGGGAGGAACTGACAGCGTGCGGCACGATCCCCGACCTCTCCCGCCGGCTCAGCGTAATACGCTCCCGGAATATCTCCATGTCCTGTGTGTTCCAAAATCTCGCAGGATTGCAGAACAGATACCCGCAGAATTTGTGGCAGGAGATCATTGGAAACTGTGACGCGCAGTTGTTTTTGGGCTGTACCGACCAGCTTACTGCCGAATTTATTTCTGCCAGGACAGGGCTTGCCTCCGTAGCAGTATCCAGTAAGTCCAAACAGCTGGGCACCTGGCGTATCTCCAACTATACACCGGAGTTTCGTGAGACCTCCGGCGTTGGAAAACGCCCTGTACTTACTCCTGATGAGGTCCTGCGGCTCCCGCTGGATCAGGCACTCATCATCATCCGCGGCAAGAAGGTTCTGCAGGTAGACAAAATGGATTACTCCAAACACCCGGAAGCTAAGTATCTGCGTTCCTGCAAGGCATCTGCCCATGTGCCGGAATGGCGCCGCTTGGAAGAAGAAGCCGCCAAAACACCGCAGCCCACGCCGAAACCGGCTCCTGCAGCAAAGAAACCGGCAAAGCGCAAAGTCACCAAGCCGGCATCCCCCACGGATAAATCACCCAAAGAGGCTCCGGCCCCCAAATCTGCCGGTACGCCGGAAGGCATTATCACCACAGACAAGGATTCCATCCTGTCTTAAACAAAACTATCAAATTCATAGGAGGTTTAATCTATGGCAACCAAGAAAAAAGAACTTCTGGAACAGGAGGCTCCTGTTACCGAAACCGTTATGTCGGAAGGCGAAACTCTGTCGGCCGATACTGCTCAACCTGAATCCCTTCCTGCTGACGCTGGCGATGGTCTGGATTTGAACGAACTGCTGGGCCAGATGGATCAGCCCCTGGAGGACACCTCTGCCGAAGATATGGCTGAAGATCCCCTTCCTGAACTCACCGAGGAAGAAATGTTCGGGGATACGCCTGCTGAAACAGACGATCAAAGCGCTGCTCCCACTGATATGCCGGAAGACTCTGATGTGCAGCCGCCTGATGTTTACGAAGATAGCGCCGACGCTGTGCAGGAACCCCCTGCATCTCCCAAGCCCAAGCGTACCAGCCGGAAGAAGAAAGAAGCTGCTGCTCCTGAAGAACCTGTCACAGAGGAAGTTCCTGCCGAAACAACAGTGTCGGCGGATACAGCCGAAACCATTTCTATTGCGGAGGAACCTGCTGTGGAGCCTGACGTTCCTGCCGTGGAGGAAGCTGCCGCTCCTGCACCCATTCCTTCTCCTCCCCAGCGCCAGCCCCGCCCCCAGCGCGGCGAGGCCCCCGTCCTTACCATCCGCAGCCGGGATGATGTCGAGACTGCCGAAGACCGTGATGATGTAATCTGGCATGAGATCCATAATGCCTACCGCACCCGCAAGATCATCACCGGCAAGCTGGGCGGCATTGAACAGCTGGACAACCGCAAGACGGTGGCAGTTGTGGATTACAAGGGGTTCCGTGTCATTATCCCTATCAAGGAAATGATGATCAATCTGGGCCGCAGCCCTTCCGGTCGGGAATACGCCGACCTTATGCTGCGCCAAAATAAGATCCTTGGCAACATGCTCGGTGCTGACATTGACTTCATCGTGCGTGGTATCGACTCCAAGACCCGCAGCGTAGTTGCCAGCCGCAAGGAGGCCATGCTGCGCAAACGCCAGATTTTCTATCTGGATACGGATGCTGCCGGTATGTACCGTGTCTATGAGGGCCGCATCGTCCAGGCGCGTGTGATTGCAGTGGCTGAAAAGGTTGTGCGCGTGGAAGTTTTCGGCGTTGAAACCTCCATCCTTGCCCGTGACCTTGCCTGGGACTGGATCGGTGACGCCCATGAGCGTTTTTCCGTAGGCGATGAGGTGCTGGTCCGGATTCTCAGTGTGCGGCGCAACAGTCTGGAAGACTTGGGTATCAAGGCTGACATCAAGAGTATTTCCGAGAACACCGACAGAGACAACCTGCAGAAGTGCCGTATCCAAGGCAAGTATGCTGGCCGTGTCACAGATGTCCACAAGGGTGTTGTCTATGTGCGCCTCTCCAACGGTGTCAATGCGGTAGCCCACTCCTGCTATGACTACCGGATGCCCGGCAAAAAGGACGATGTATCTTTTGCCGTCACCCGTCTGGATATGGAGCGGGGTGTGGCCGTAGGTATTATCACCCGGATCATCCGCCAGAACCTTTGAGCAAAAGAGCCTGGGGAGCAGTTTATTTGGCTACTCCCCAGGCTCGCTTTTTGCTAACTTCTATTTTTCATATTGTAGACGCCCACGACAGCGACACATTATTTACAAAGACTTTGATGTGTCATTGTCATTATTACCTTCTTAAAAGAACCCATTCTTTTTTCTTATTGCTTCCCTGACGTGTAAGGATACCTTTCTGTTTCAGCGTTTTAATTGCCCTATCTATTGTAGATGTACCGACCTCCAGCAATTCTGCCAATTCCTTAACTGTGATGTTAGGATTTTTCTTAACGCACTCTATAATCCGTTCTTCATTCGGCTTGAGATTTATCGCACCATTTATCACACCATTTATCACACCATCATTTTGGTGCTTTCCAAAATCAGGATGAATATAAAGAGTGGTCGCAAAATAAGTCCGGTCTTCATCTGTTTCAAACAACGGTTCCGGGGAACCATTGTTTAAAAGTGCATTCCGTATCTTTCTAAACCCTGTATTTCGCCCCTCAGTCAAATGCATTTCTTTCAAGAATTCACCGATACGGCGGTTGCGGTATCTGCGGTTATATACTCGAAACTCTTTTAATCCCTGGGCACTAATTGAACGATCCGCACCAGGATGACTGACAATGATAATCCTGTCTGTCTCTACACGAACCTCAATCGGTTCTCTTTCATCATACCCCTTGTGATAGACCGCATTAGACAGTGCTTCTTCTATCGCCGCATAAGGGTAGTTGAAAAAACGTCTTGCCTCTGCCACATCATCCCTCTTAATAATCTGCTCCTGCAAGACGCTGTTTTTGATATATAACAAGGCTTCGCGTAGCTGCTGATGAAGGGGACCTTTGAAAGTCTTTTCCCGAATACGGTCTCCGGTATCATCGGGAAATTCAACTACATCAATCTGCGCATAGGGGAAGAAACGCTCCGGTTCCATGCTGAAAAACATCAAACCCACATTCTTGGGCTTTGTGTATTCCGGCAGGTTGTTGACAATATTCATACTCCTGCACAAATCAACAAATTCCATAGTATCTGCTTCATCGTAAAGGGAACTCCCGACCTCCTTCAGATAACTTTTCATAAGCATGATGTTTAGATCTGTCAGCTCCGCCTCATGGTTGACCCGGTCATCAAACGGAATGTTATTTGCCAAATTATAAAGTTCACGCTTCTCATCTTCAGAGGGCGCAATCGTACTTGACATTTTCCGAATATAATAAATCCGTTCCTTGTTGTCTTTGCTCATGGATTTTGGGGCTGAATAAGGTCTGGAATTGCCGCCCGGCGCCCAAACAACAATAAATTTCTTGCCTTCATAATCAATCACTTCAACGATAGGCATATATTCGGGCTGAATCAGTTTGCACTTATTGAGCATATCTTTGAGGTAACCATCAATTTTCTCTACCGGAACGCCCTGCAATGGATATTCCGGCTTGCCATCCTTCTCGCGTACACCAATGACAAGATAGCCACCGCTCCAGTTATCAATGTCGTTGGCAAAGGCGCAGATTGTTTTTAAGGATGCCTCTGCATTCCAGGTTTCTTTAAACTCAATGCGTGCCCATTCCACTGTACTTCCTGACAGCAGTTGCTTAATATTAGTTGGAATTGCCATAATCGCTTACCTCCTGCTCCGACCTGCCGGTGGTTCTTCCATCCAGCATAATGTCGATGGTTTGAATTAAAGTCTTTTTCGTATAATGCTTTCGTGCCATCAGAATTAACCTGTCTGTATCCAATGAAAATTCTCGCGCTGTATTCCGTATTATTCTTTCTGGTCTGGGTGTATCTACCGGAGCATCATCAAGCTCCCGTATCACATCCAGAATTTGAAGATACCGATAGTTGTCTGTATTGACCTTGATGGGCGGTTTGCGAAGTTCTATCTGCATTCCCCCTGGAATTCTTCTGGAATACAAATTCGTTGCAATATACAATTTTGTCGGCATTTGTGAAATAAGACCCAACCGGTTCAATGCTGATGGGCCGGTTTCATATCCAATAGCCACATCTTCTTCCCAAAGCAACTGCTTACAAAAAATCATTTCTTTGCTTGGAGAGAACTCTCCAAATGCTGTTTTTACTTTTTTGCAGTACATGCCTTTTGTCAACCGGACCAGCTGCCCCTCCTTTTCCAGTCGAGCCATATTCACATTGACTGTTTTTTTAGCCACCGTTATTTCAAGTGAAAGTTGTTCAGCAACATGCTGGGCCACCTGTTCCGTTGTAATGATCTGATCCGATTCTAGTGCGGAAAGGTATTTCACAATCAATTCCCTGTATCCCTGTTTTTCCATTCAGTTCTTCCTTCCGCAGATTTGTTATTATAGTTACATTTTTTATTTGCTTTAATGCAATAATAATAACATCTTTTTCTGTTGCAGTCAATACCAGACCAACTGTTTACCATTCTTAAATTTTACCAGCGCCAAAACCATACCTACCACTTCTCTCTTAAATCTCCAATTCTGATTTTTAGGTTCTATATACGTTTGTTTTTCACAAAAATACAGTTATAATATATATAACCGAGGATTTAGGAGGCAATTTTATGCTGATTCAGTTTCGTGTAGAGAACTTTCTCTCTATCAAAGATAGTGTCGTGTTATCCCTGCTTGCCAGCAAGGATAATGAGCATTCGGAACATCTGATTGTGAATGGAAGCAAACGGTATTTGAAGTCTGCCGTGATTTACGGAGCCAACGCTTCCGGGAAGTCCAATGTCCTTCATGCATTCTGGTTCATGGTAAATTATGTGCTGACTTCGCATAACCAGCAGCTCCATAAATCCATCGAACGTTCGCCTTTCAAGTTTGACCGTGAAACACCCTCTCGCCCCAGCAGCTTTGAGGTCATCTTCACCGCAAATGGCATCCGATATGCGTATGGCTTTTCGGTAACAGACAAAGCTGTTATTGAAGAATACCTATATTACTATCCCAACCAAGCTTGAGAAGGGGTATTTGATCGGCCGTTATGGTGCGATTCCTTTTATTAAGGGTGGGCTGTAATTGGCACAAAATTGTCTCTACATTGGCACAGTCCTGCCCTTTCGCCGTAAATCCATATCTGTTATACTTGATACAGTCAAAACTTTGTATAGCAGCCGCTCCGGTTTGGAGCGGCTGTTTTCAATTTCAGTAAAGGTGGTGGTTTCTATTATCTTCCAAAAAGCCCGGAAAGTGCTGAACAACGAGCGGGGCGAAGCCAACTATTTCAGTACGGTGGTCTTCATCTTCATCGCTGTCCTGCTGCTGGCCTTCATTATTGACCTGTTCAGCATCATTTCCACCAAGCAGGAACTTGACCATGCCGCCGATCAGATGGTCAAACAGATCCAGCTTTCCGGCGGCGTCAACGGCGAGACCGATGAGCTGTTTGAATTTTTGAGTTCTCAGATCGAAGGAGCCGAAAATATTTCCTACTCCATTGACGCTACCTACACATCACCCAGGCCATCCGGTATGACAAATGCCATCCAGTTGGGCACCCCCTTCTTCATTACTATCGAGGGAGATGCCAAACTGGGCGGGTTCTGGAATTTTGACCTGGTAAACATCACAGTTGTTGCCCGTGGCAGCGGCGTCAGTGAGCACTACTGGAAGTGAGGTGACCTATGAAACGTATATTCCTGCGGCTGAAACAGCCGCTGCGAAACGAACGGGGCGAGATCACCTTTTTCGCCTGCTTTTTTGTGGTAGGCATCGTGATGCTGATTTCCTTCCTGCTCCTGTACGCTTCCATCCGGATCACCTGCATCAACATCCGCAACGGCGCTAAAATGGAGTTAAATAACCTTAGCGGCACGATTTATGCAGATACCTACCGTTCCCAGCGTGAAACTAACTTTGAAGAGTACCTAAATACCCTTTACTCCAGCAGTGACTATACCGACATGCTGGAGGCTACAGTGGCAGGCGGCCTGGACTCCAAGATTCCGCTTTCAACGGAGGATTACAAGGTTTCCGACATCAGCCTGGAGTTCAATGTAGAGGATGGACGGGTCGAGTACATCTTTTACTGTGACGTGGAGTTCTATGTGCGGATGTTCGGCCACAGTTATCCGGCTATCACCCAACGGGTGGAGCTGACAGGCTACCACAACACAAAATTCTAACAATACTGTTGAAAGCCTGGCACATTCTACCGTATAGGCTTTACATAACAGCAAAAAAGGAGTGTATCTAAAATATGAAGAAGTTTTTCCAATCCAAAGGCTTTATTGTTTCCTCGCTGGCTCTCCTCTGCGTCACTATTCTGGGTGTCTGCTGGTTCGTAAGCCGCGACCGTACCGGAGATTTTAGACCGGATGAATCCCCACCCAGCAGCGTCACCGGCGATTGGTCAGACGGCGGCACACAGACAGATGGTGATAATGGAGCAGATGCTTATGCCCCCGGCCAGTCCACAGATGCCGAAGAAGAATATCCCAAAGTAACCTCCCAAACGGAGGATGAGGTTGTGATCGACTTCACCGATACCGAAAAGCCTGAAGAAACACCTCCTACGGTGCCGGAAGGTAAGACCGAAGTCAAAGATCCTGGTCAGGAGCATACCGTCAATCCTGACCCGTCAGTTCCGGAGGTCACTGCCCCACCCGCCGAGCAAACGCCGCCCAGCAATGAGCCGGTTCCAGGCTCCAGCAATGGAACTGGAGCTGTATACGATCCGGTGTTTGGCTGGGTTGTTCCCGGCGATGTACAGCAGTCCACCGGTGACAGCGATGGGGATCTGAACAAACAGGTCGGTAATATGGGCTGATTTACTACAACTGAATATGGCACTACTTGGCCGTCACAGGATTGTGGCGGCCTTCCTATTTTCAAAAGGAATGGAGCGTGATGTATTTGAAACGACTTCTCGCCTTCCTATGCTGCTTTACCCTTGTTTTCTGTCTATTCCCCTCCTCTGCCTTTGCAACAGGCGGAAATGGAAACATAGATGGCGGCGGCGGCAGCATGGGTCACGGCACAAGCAGCAACTTCTGGAACTCAGGCAACGATGGCGTCCGCATTACTGTTGTTGACGCATCCAGCGGAACTGCCGTATCTTCTCCGCTGGACTTTTCAAACCGGACGCAGAAGACCAGTCTTCTCCATTTTGGGAAAGTCAACAAACTGCAATACCTGGGCGGCACCGGCCTCTCCCTCCAGTCCGGCGCTGCCTATTCCTGCATTAGACCTACGCAATCTATGCCCACAATCGTCAGCAGCAAGGGGCAGAGCAACATCGAAGCCATCAAACGGTATTTCTGTTCTGAATATGCGTGCATGATGGTCGCTCAGGCAGCCGGAGTCGATTATGAGCAGATCAGACAATGGTGGGTATCCTACGGAAGCGTATTAAGGACGAATACTTTTTAGGGCTAATCTGGAAGTTTCTCAAAGCAGGGTATTTAGAAGATTGGAAATTTCACAACACATACAGCGGAACCCCGCAGGGTTCAGTCATCAGTCCAATTCTTTCTAATATTTATCTCAATGAATTTGACAGATATGTGGAGGAATACACAGAGAAGTTTAATAAGGGGAAAGTCCGTGAGGGAAACAGCGAATACAGAAAAATCATGAGCAGAATTGGCACATTAAAACACGACAGGTATTCCAAGGAAAATTGGGAACAGTTATCGTCAACAGAGGGTATGCCTAACGGACGCCGTTTTCCATTAGATTTTGGGATATAGGCACGTCTCGCAGGGGACGGCTGGTAACTGTGGTTCCGCAGGCTTTCAATCAGCTTGCGAATCCGCTCCATTCCCATTCCGTCTATTGTGGCGCCGTCTGTTCCCTTGGTCAGATTTCCCTCTTTTGCAGAGAGATTTCCGTATGCCAATAGGAAAAACTCCTCGTTGTACAGATTTCGGTACAGGCGTTCAAATTGATAGTTCTCGTTGCCTGCTTTCTCTTGTAGAGTTTTCAATACTTCAATCGGATTTCTCAAATGCCTCACGCACCTTTCTAATATTTTAGTATTGAAGGTAATCTGCTCTGCTTCGCCATGTACAAGGTTTTCCCTTGCCCGGACTACTACCAGAGCTCCGTTGCCATATCGGATATTCAGGGACTAAATCCCATAGCAGAGCGTTCTGCGTTCCAACTTAGGCAATCCCCATTTAGAATAGATAAAACATGGCTTACTGCGTTCTCGGATACGACTTTCGTCATTTTCTGCTTATTGCAGTCGGTCGGTTAAGGGTACTTGTGATTTCCCGACTGGCATAGGAATCCACCTATAACCGTATGGCGTTCATAGTCACTTTCCGCCATAGCCTTCGATTCAACACCTCTGACTATCGTTCAAGCAATCCAGCTTTTATCCTTATACGCAGCTTTTCGTTTCGACATTCATTCGCCACATAGTGACTTGTGGAATTATGCCTTTTCAAACATGCTGTTGTCACCTTATGGGTTTCCCCGCAGGCTGAGTTGATAACGATGGGCAGTCAGTACCTTGCCCACTGCCTTGCCAAAGGCAGATTTTTATCTATCCCACGCTTCACGCATATATGTGAAGCTATATGGGCGCACCCAGTCATCATAAAGGCTCCCTTGGATCGAAACATAGTCATTTAGGTTGATGGATAACATGCCGTCAGGAGTCCAGGTATCCCACACTTGTGTATGCCTCTTTTGATTATCCTCTGCTGCGGAACGCAGACAAGGTACTGGCAATCAGGCTGCGTGTCCTATCGTCCATTTCCGGATCATCGCCCACTTCCTGCGCAGTCGAAAGCATCACAGGCGTTGTAGGCTTCTCCATCGGTCTAACTATAGGAATCTGATTTTCTGCCTTTTCATGCCCCATGCCTTCCTGCCGCAAAATCTCTTTGACGATAGCCACCACCGCTTCTTTGCTGATGATCGAAGCATTTAGCGGTTGCGGCTCCTGCCCAAAGTGCTCATTATAGTAGACCACTGCATTTGCCACATATTGCGCTTTCGTGCGGGGACTCTGCAACTCCAGCAATCCAATGGCAGTTTCGTGTATGGGATCGCCCTCATTAAAGCGCAGCGTAAACCGCCCTCGTTCTTTTTTCTCGCCCATGCCATCACCTGCCTGCTGTTTCAATCCGGTACAGATACTCATAGCCATCCGCATTCGCATTGATTTTCGGTACGAAGAATGGTGTTCCCACCTTACCCGAAGTTTCAATCTGTCGCTTCAAAAGAATTGCGCCACCGCCTACAAATATTACCTTGCAGTACTGCAAATCCACCATTCTCTCCCGCAGCGTGCTGAACAGATCATTGATAAATTCCTGCGCCATCTGCTCTGTTAGCCGTATGGCTGTATCCGGATATTGGGTCTTCTTCCCCATCAGGATAGCGTCCACATCTCCTTCATCCAACAGCAGGTCCAGCTCCGAATTCACCTTGGAACGCACCTTATTGTACAACAGGATCACACCATTTTCTAACGAATCACAGGAGGTAAGGTCAATCTCTCCGTTTTTCATCAGCAGATAGTCAGCAGTAAACCCACCAATATCCAAAATTACCGCCTTGGGCTCTTCAACAAGCGTGTGAAGCATGGTGGCCGCCGCTGCATAAGCCTGTGGGAAGCAGGCCACATCTTCAATATAGATGGAATACGGCTTGCCCTGCACCTCAAATTCTACCATTCCCCGCTGCCCAAAGTATTGTATAAACCGCTCCACTTGGGCGCCAAAGTGTGCCGGCGGCAACCCTACTGCCAGTTGGATACGCTGAACCTCTGAGGAATATGCCCCCCTCGCTTCAATCTCACCAGCCAGAGCAAATAGGGTCAGGATAAAGAAGCGATCATCCTCCGTTTTATCTTTCCGATAAGGAATCCGCTCAGTAGACAGCGTATAGTAGGTATTCTGATACCTCAGCACATTCTGTCCAAAGGGGCGGGTGACACTCTGCTTCAGACCGGACACAAAGGGGTTGCAATGAACCGTTTTAATTTGTTTGTTGCCATGATCAACGCCAATAAGCATATGTAATGCCTCCTTTTTGCTTTATACATATCCTTTACGCCTATATGACGCCTATTCTCAACAATCACACACTATTTTTATGAAAACAAAAAGCAGGAGACCCATCATAAAGGTTTCCCGCTTTTGGCTGCTTCATAATGTCGCAGCTAATATATATTTGATTGTTCTATTCTGCCATACCCTGCGGAACTTCAAATTTGTATCCGCTCCCCAAAACAGTACGGATATAACCCGCTTTCGGCATATCCGGAGTCAGTTTTCTGCGAATCTGACCAATGACGCTGGCAACGGCTGTTCCGCAGTTTTCACCATCCTCACCCCACACTTCTTCATAGATCTGCCCGGCAGAAAATACCCAGGATGGGTGGTTTGCTAAGTATACCAATGTCGCAAATTCCCGATGGGTCATAGAAATTAACTCGCCGTTTCGGTGTACCGTTCTCTCCTTCAGGCGAAGCTCCAATCCCGGAAAAACAAGAGTATTACAAGGGTGGGATGACACAATATGGTCAAATCCTGGCTCGGCTGCAATAATCTCCATAATTTTGCCAAGTATATATTCTTCATGGTCTGTTACCGACAATACAAAGATTTTTCCCATATGTCCCTCCTTTGTTCATAATTAGAATGCTGATACCCTGCAGCCAATATAAAGTTTACTTGTTTACTTCAGTAATAACGATTGTTCCGTTTTTATCCAGCAAAGGTGTAATCCCCGTATCATGGACAAGGTAGTTTACACCTGTTTCGGTATCTACAACAATGCTCAAGGAAGTTCCCTGTGTATAGATTGTTTCAAAGCGCTTTTCTCTGTTTGCCATAGTGATAACCCCTTTCCATGGTGTAAGGCATCAAACTGATTAAGCATCCCCGTCACAAGCAGATAAGCGGTGTTGACTACGACCATTTGGATGGCTGTAGGCAGGCCAACTTTCACAATGGTGGCCAGCTTATCCCATTGAAGCGTAAACTTTCTATGATTTTCCATAGAGAAAAATGTCTTGCGCCGTTTCAAATAGAATAGAGAAATCACAAAAGAAATTCCTTGTGCGGTAATCGTTGCGTAAGCTGCTCCTGCCGTTCCCAATCCTAAAGGGCCCACCAAGATAATGTCTAAAACGATATTGATGACGGTAGCAATTCCCACAAAATAGAGGGGAGATTTAGAATCCCCCAGCCCCTTGAGCACAGAGCAGACAGCATTATATCCAAAGACGAATACAGTCCCACAGCAAATGATTTTCATATAAGCACAGGCCTCTTGATATGCATCTGCTGGAACATTTAACATCTTGAATAACGGCTGATAGGTTGCCAAACTCACAATACAGGCAATAAAAAAGCGAGAATGACAGACGGCATAAAGCCTGGCGTCCATAGTTGCCTATGAACCAGTGTCATTCTCGCAATGGTGGGTAAATCCCGTAAAATAAAAAAAGCCAGTAATATACCGGCCTTAAAAGGCGCAGTAATACTACTGACACAAGTACAAACTTAACAGCGTGTGCAATGCAGTCATTACTCCGCAACACAAGCCCTAAAGCCTGTGTACCCTGACGGGCAACGCACAAAAATCAATTACATTGCAATTTTAACACAATATATAGTGTTTGTCAATCCAAACATTCTATATATTGATTTTTGGATTTTCTTTAAATTTTCTTTCCTCTTTGCAGAAGTTCTTTCTTCCCCGCCTATTTATAGGATGTATCGGATTATTTGGTAATACCGGATGATCCCTACGCTCTTTTAGTACCTTGACAAATTCATACCCTCTATGGGGAGTTATACAGGAATTCTGGACAGTGTGCGATGACCACAGAAGCGCGCCCATAAGCTCAAGACGGATGGCAGCGCTCCAAAGCCTAAACGGCGAATCGCACTCACTAAAACGCAACAGCAGAATTTCCTGCGTTTTATTGCCAAGTCCCCTACATACAGCCATTGGCTCCCCATCATGACTGTGCTCCTTGGAACAGGAATGCGTGTAGCAGAATGTACCGGCATTACCAAAAGCGATATTAACTTGAGCGAAAACACAATCTCGGTCAACCACAACTTAATCTACCGGGTCATTGACGGAAAAGCCGGATTTCACATTACCACTCCCAAAACTGAGAGCGGTACACGAATTATCCCTATCCTCTATCCAGAGGTGGCCGAGCAGCTTCGCCTCCAGATTGAAACCATCGACGCATTGTATCCAGACGATCAACTGGTGTTAGGAGGAGTTCACGGTTTTGTTTTCCGCAACCGAACCGGCTCATTCATGAGCGCCCACAATATCAATCGGGCGATTGAGAGAATCAGCGTAACTTACAACATGGAGGAAATGGATCAGGCTGAACTGGAAGACCGTGAACCGGATCTGCTCCCTCATTTTAGTGTTCACAACTTGCGGCACACCTTCTGTACCCGGCTCTGCGAAAGCACCAACGATGTTAAATTCATTCAGCAAGTCATGGGGCATGCCGATTTCTCTACTACAATGGACATCTACACCCATATCACACAAGAGAATATGCAGGAGAAGGCAAAAAGCATTAGTGTGAACATGAAGCTGATGTAAAAAGAAAGGCGAATCTGCATTTTATAAGCAGATCCGCCTTTCATATTGCTTCATCCGGTTTCGTAGGGTCTCGCGCAAAAGTTGTAGAAAAGTTGTAGTAACGCGATTTTTTGTAGTAAATGACCTCTTTAGTACAGCTTTGCTCCTGCCGGAATACTGTCATCCAGCATCAAAAGATTTAAGCCTTCCCGTCCGTCATACTCGTACACTGCGGAAATCAGCATACCCTCGGAATCAATACCCATCATCTTTCTCGGCGGCAGGTTTGTGATTGCCACACAGGTCTTACCAACCAGCTCTTCTGGCTCGTAATACTCGTGAATACCGCTTAAAATGGTGCGTTTCCGGTCTGTTCCGTCATTCAGTGTGAATTTCAGGAGCTTCTTGGACTTCGGCACTGCCTCACAGGCTTCGATCTTAACCACTCTGAAATCAGACTTGCTGAATGTCTCAAAGTCTACATCATCTGCAAACAAAGGCTCGATTTTCACCTTGGAAAGATCAATCTGTACGCTTGGCGCGGACACGGTTGCATCCTCTGCAGAACCATTTACCGCTGCTTTTTCGGCTTTGTTTTCAGCCCGCTTTGGTTCCAGGGTCTTCATTGTCGGGAACAGCAGCACATCCCTGATGGCCGGTGAATCCGTCAGCAGCATGACCATACGGTCAATGCCGAATCCGATTCCTCCCGTCGGAGGCATACCTACCTCCAGCGCATTCAAGAAGTCCTCGTCCGTATGGTTGGCTTCCTCATCGCCCTGGGCCAGAAGCTCTTCCTGGGCTCTAAACCGCTCCCTCTGGTCAATGGGGTCATTGATTTCAGAGTAGGCGTTGGCCATCTCCCAGCCGTTCATGAAGAACTCAAAGCGCTCCACGTAGTCCGGGTTGCCCGGCTTTTTCTTGGTCAGAGGAGAAATCTCCACCGGATGGTCCAGAACAAAGGTGGGCTGGACCAGGTGCTCCTCCGCAAACTCCTCAAAGAACAGGTTCAGGATGTCGCCCTTCTTATGACGCCCCTCAAACTCCACTCCCTTTTCCTTGGCAATGGCTCTGGCCTCTTCCAGGGTATGAATCTTGTCAAAATCCACTCCGGCATACTTCTTAACCGCGTCCACCATGGTGATGCGTGCAAAGGGCTTGCCTAAATCCATCTCCACGCCCTTATAAGTAATGGTGGTGGTACCCAGTACCTCCTGAGCCACAAAACGGTACAGCTTCTCGGTCAGGTCCATCATTCCGTTGTAATCCGTATACGCCTGATACAGCTCCATCAGGGTGAACTCCGGGTTGTGCCTGGTATCCAGGCCTTCGTTGCGGAACACGCGCCCAATCTCATAAACCCTCTCAAGTCCGCCTACAATAAGCCTCTTCAGATAAAGCTCCAGGGATATGCGAAGCTTTAAATCCTCATCCAGGGCGTTAAAATGGGTCTCAAAGGGCCTTGCGGCAGCGCCTCCCGCGTTGGAAACCAGCATAGGAGTCTCCACTTCCATGAAGCCCTCTCCGCCCAGATATTTCCGGATAGCAGCCAGAATCCTGGAACGCTTGATGAAGGTATCCTTCACCTCCGCGTTCATGATCAGGTCCACGTAACGCTGACGGTAACGCATATCCGTATCCGTCAGGCCATGGAATTTCTCAGGAAGCACCTGAAGGCTCTTGGAAAGAAGGGTTACCTCCGTGGCATGAATGGATATCTCACCTGTCTTGGTGGTAAAGGCATTCCCCTTTACCCCCACGATATCGCCGATGTCCATTTTCTTGAAATCCTTATAAGACTCCTCACCCACGCTGTCCCTTGCCACATAGACCTGAATGCTGCCTTTTAAATCCTGTACATTGCAGAAGGAAGCCTTACCCATGACGCGTTTGAACATCATACGGCCGGCAATGGCTGCTTCCTTCCCCTCCCACTGCTCATAGTTATCCTTGATATCCATGCTGTGGGCAGTCACATCATATTTTGTAATCTGGAAAGGATCCTTTCCAGCCGCCTGAAGCTCCGCCAGCTTATCCCTGCGCGCCTTCAGCACGTGATTTAAATCTGTATCTGCCTGATTAACCTTTTGCTGTTCTCCCACGTCCTTAACTCCTTTGTGTTAGATTTATGAAACCCTCTGGATTTCCAGCACCTTATACTGGATATCCCCTGCCTGGGTCTCCACGTCTACGCAGTCACCCACTACCTTGCCAATCAGGGCACGGCCTACCGGTGATTCGTTGCTTATCTTATTCTGAAGGCTGTTGGCCTCAGTGGATCCAACGATATAGAACTCCATCTCCTCGTCATACTCCACATCCAAAAGCTTTACCTTACATCCGATATTAATTTTATCCAGGTCGATTTCATCCTCTACCACGACTTCGGCGTTCTTAAGAAGCTTCTCCAGTTCCTCGATACGCAGCTCAATGTCCCTCTGCTCATCCTTGGCCGCATCATACTCTGCATTCTCGGACAAATCGCCCTGCTCTCTTGCTTCCTTAATCTTCTGCGCAACTTCTTTTCTCTTGACAACTTTCAGATTCTGCAGTTCATCTTCGTACTGTTTGAGTCCGGCATATGTCAAAATATGTTTCTTATCTGCCATCTTACCCGCTTCCTTCCTTTAATTCTTAATTTATGTTGATTTCACTTGAGTATCATTCTTAATGTCCACACATTCTGAGTATTATATAGGAAAATGTGTCCATTGTCAAGATTGGATTTTCCTGTTCAGAAGCTCCACGAACCCCTCCAATGTCTCCACCTGATTGATTTCATTCCTGAGCGTGGCTGAGTGGGGCATTCCTTTTGTATACCAGGCCATATGGCCTCTCATTTCCCGCATGGCAACACCTTCTCCCTTAAACCGGACCAGCATGCGGCCGTGCCGCAGAATCATGGCCTTTATCTCAACCATGGACGGGCCCGGAAGGACCTCCCCTGTATCCAGATAGTGGTTAATCCGGCCGAACAGCCACGGATTGCCCTTGGCTCCCCTGGCCACCATGATGCCGTCGCAGCCTGTCTCTTTAAGCATCCTCCCGGCATCCTCCGGCGTAAAGATATCCCCGTTTCCAATGACAGGAATCCTTACCGCCTCCTTCACCTGACGGATGATGTCCCAGTCCGCCTTACCGGAATAATACTGCTCCCTGGTGCGTCCATGGACAGCCACTGCAGCGACACCGCAGCTTTCCGCCATCTTTGCAAATTCCACCGCATTGACAGAAAGGTCGTTAAATCCTTTGCGGAATTTCACGGTCACAGGCTTTTTCACCGCTTTCACCATGGCTGTCAGCACTTTCTTCGCCTGCCCGGGGTTCTTCATCAGCGCGGATCCCTCGCCGTTGTTGACGATTTTCGGCACAGGACATCCCATGTTCACGTCAATGTAATCATAGGGTCCTTCCTCCAGCCTGGCCGCAATCTCCGCCATAATATCCGGTTCTGAGCCAAAGAGCTGCACGGCGGCGGGGCGCTCGTCCGGGTCAATCTGCAGCAGCTCCCTGGTGTTTCGGTTGTTGTACAGAACCGCCTTTGCGCTGACCATCTCCGTCACCACGCAGCCCGCTCCCTGTTCCCGGCACAGCACACGGAAGGGCAGGTCCGTGACGCCCGCCATGGGCGCCAGTATTACATTATTCTCAAGAACTGTATTTCCAATCCTAAGTTTCATCTAATCTTCCCCGTCATCCTCTATATCTATGTCCTCTCCCAGGAAAAATGTCCTGTAATACAGTTCCAGCGCTTCCAGCATTTCCTTTTTTTCTTCCTGGTACTGCTTGATTTTAAGGACGCTTCCTATCTCGTCAAAGAGATAATCCGTTTCCTCTGAGGTTACCCTGAATTCCAGGTTTCCTTTTTCGTCAAATTCCATGGTCAGCACGCCGCCCACATCCTCTGTATAGAGCACACACATGATCTGGAGTTCGTCCCTTATGGACTGTGGCAGGGATTTGAAATCCTGGTTAAAATAATATTTTTGTTCATAGGAATTGGCTCCGCAGAGCACTGTCGTATCCTTCATCTCATCTCTCCACAAAAGTCCGCTGCCTGTGACAGGCGGCGGACTTTCCATTCTATCGTCGTTTATGTTCTCATCTACCGGATTAGCGGATCAGCATCTTGGCTATCTCATACTGCTCTTCCGGGATGTCCTTTGTCATATTCAGGGCTTCCTGGATATCGAAATCCACAAACTCACCGTGCTTATAGGCCACCAGACGGTTGCTCTTGCCTACGGCCAGAAGCTCTGCCGCCTTGGCGCCCATGATGGAGGCATATACCCTGTCCTTACAGGTAGGCGTTCCGCCGCGCTGCATGTGGCCCAGGATGGTGGCTCTTGTCTCAATGCCTGTGGCAGCCTCAATGCGCTTTGCCATGGAACCGGAATGGCCGATTCCCTCTGCGTTGATGATAATGTTGTGTTTCTTGCCCCGTCTGCGGTTGTCGATAATCCGGTTAATCAGAGCCTGCTCATTGCCGTCATAGCGCTCCGGGAGAAGGATATCCTCCGCGCCGTTTCCAATGCCGCACCACAGCGCGATGTATCCGGCGTTGCGCCCCATAACCTCCACGATGCTGCACCGCTCATGGGATGTGGATGTATCGCGAATCTTATCAATTGCTTCCATGGCCGTGTTGACAGCCGTGTCAAAACCAATGGTATAATCGGTACAGGCAATATCCAGGTCAATGGTTCCCGGAAGGCCGATTGTATTGATGCCCAGGGCAGACAGCTTTCCCGCGCCCCGGAAGGAACCGTCTCCTCCGATGACCACCATTCCGTCAATGCCATGCTTGCGGCAGATGTCAGCGCCCTTCTGCTGGCCTTCCGCTGTGGTGAACTCCTTACATCTTGCCGTGTAAAGGATGGTGCCGCCGCGGTTGATGATGTCAGACACGCTGGTGGACTCCATGTCCACGATTTCCTCTTCCAGCAGGCCTGCGTATCCACGCATGATACCCTTTACCTTAAGGCCCTTATTGATAGCAGTCCTTACAACCGCGCGAATAGCCGCGTTCATTCCCGGCGCATCGCCTCCGCTGGTAAGTACTCCAATGGTTTTCACTGCCTTTGCCATAGCAATTT